>Ga0164315_10000040_pt1 | contig 64315 bp, 52 predicted proteins | sample GuaBasSedimGuay6_FD_113737 | JGI IMG/M metagenome (GOLD analysis project Ga0164315, IMG submission 113737) | Subseafloor sediment microbial communities from Guaymas Basin, Gulf of California, Mexico - Guay6, Core 4569-2, 0-3 cm | ecosystem: Environmental > Aquatic > Marine > Hydrothermal vents... | reverse complement strand
GTTTTTTAGATAAATCATTTCACAGGGCTTGCGCGTGGGATTGCCCCTACAGATAACATATTCGCAGGTAGGGGCAAGACTGAATGGTTGCCCTTTGTGAAATGATTTATCTGAACATCTATAGACCTGATTGTCTTTGACCTGCCATGTTTGGTTTTAACTTTGATTTGACGAAGTTATTTCATGCACGATCCTTAGTAATAAATCCTCATTCTCGATCAGTCTTTCTAACATTTTAAGCACCTCCTCATCTTCTATCGAGTTTGACGGTAAAAACTTCGTCGGCACGAACCTGATCGGGTTTTGCGTATAACTCAATATTGTGTGAAGTAACAGGATGAATCACTTTCAAGAAGCCAGAGCGAGAGCAACCTGGAAGAAATATCGCTTCCTGAAAGAGTAAAAATCTCGTTTTTTCCTCATGCAAACGGGAACCCAAGTAATATTTTTGTTTCGAGTCTAAACTTTAACGAAAAACATTTGTTATTGGTAGCTGCTGTCCATTAACTTGTAATATGCCGTTTGATAATTGCATTTGGCTATGATAATAACCAGGTTCTTCATTAGATGCTACCAAAAATCCTTTTTTTACCCACATTTTTAGGTATGCTCTAATTGTTTCAGGTGCCAGTGATGAATTGTCTAATAAGGATTGGGGCAGAAATATCTCTAGTTGGGCATTCAGGGCGTTGAGGAGTAGAGTAGGATTAAACAGGAGAAAAATTCCTCCTTCAAACGGTTCCATTTTTACCCGTAATCGAGCTTGTAATTCACCTTCTTGGGTGTTGATGTTCAAACGAGTTAAAGCCAATTCAGGTGATTTGTTCAAAAACTTAAGCCCTAATGGCATTAATTGAAATTTTGCGGCATTGATTCGTTGTGTTAGAGTCATGCCCTGATAACGTCTTTCAGCTAATGTGTTTTTGATATGAGTCAAAGTTGGTAGATGCCAATGACGTAATTCAATATCACCATATCCTGGACCATAGTGATCTACTCCCACCTGCATTTGCTGCAAACCTGTTTTTAGCACAAACGTCAAATATTCGTTGACGACATTATGACTACCAACCAATTCAATTCCTTCCAATTTCACCTGCGGCACCTGTTTACTGATGATCTGTGCATTTGCAATGTTTAAATGCCCCTCACCTTGCATGACATTGTTGTTAGCCGATTGCATATCAGCATTAAATGTGATGTCTTGTATTACTATTTGCCCCTGGTCCGTGTCTAATTGTATTTGGGGGGTATATATTTCAGCTTGTACTGTCGCTACATTTTGTTTAACCTCTATGCTGCCCTGTAAACCTTGCCATTGCAAACTAGCACCATCATCTTCAATTGTTAAGGCGGGTGTTCTTAGCGTACTCAAATTATCGCCATTCATTTCGACTTTTGTTTGCACCTCTAGTAGTACGTCATGATCAAACATTTCACGACTGGGCGATGCCTGAAAATCCTGGGCTAAATAGAGGCGGCTATGAACCACTGTGGGTTGTATTGGCACAAAACCATGTTCAATTTCATGTAAAAAAACAAAATTGGCTTTATTATCAGCCACTTGGTTCTGTTCCGATGTTTCAAAACGAGATTGAGCAACTGAGTGAAACCAGCCACGTTGATAGGTACTATCCAGTAGCTTTAAATTATTCGTGGGATAGAAGGTTTGATTAAAATAACCGAATTGCCGTGAAGCCTCAATCCCCGCGAAATAAGGAATGATAGTCACAATGCCTAATATGAGTGAGATAATGAGCAGTATAATTTTTTTCATAATATCCTTGTGGTATTTTTAAATCTTAATGTATAAAGTTGCCCTTTTCAGAAACACGACTTTTTTCAAAAAGGGTATTTCTTTATTATAGTTTATAATATACTCGTTAACCAAAAGCATTTTATAAATATAATTAATATCGATCCGGTAACACTGAAAAAGCTGATAATGCAATATGACTAAAAATAGACTACAATACCAAAATATAATCGTTTTATTAATAACTGCTACCTTGCTACTATTGGGCTGCCAGCCAGCCTATTATTATACAATGGAACAGTTTGGCGTTCACAAGCGCGACTTGCTAGTGCAGGGGGTTGAAAAGGCGAGTCATGCTCAAGAAGAAGCTAAGGAACAATTCAAATCTGCCCTGGAGCAATTTAGTGCAGTGGTTAATTTTGACGGCGGGGTATTACAACAGAAGTATGATCAACTGAGTTCTGAGTTGAAGAATAGTGAATCCAAGGCAGAAGAAGTTCAGGAACAGATTAATTCTGTAGAAGATGTAGCTAAAGCTCTGTTTAATGAATGGGAAACGGAATTGCAGCAGTATTCCAACAAAAACATGCAGAAAATCAGTAAACAAAATTTGACAGAAACACGTCAGCGATATGCCAAGCTCATCAGTGCAATGAAGCGTGTTGAACAGAAGATTGAACCGGTATTAAGCACGTTTCGGGATCAAGTGCTGTTTTTGAAGCACAATTTGAATGCTCAAGCCATTGCTTCGTTACAAAGTGAACTCGTTTCGGTGGAATCAAGTGTGGCTTCACTTATTAGTGAAATGGAAGTTTCTATTGCTGAAGCGGATACGTTTATCCATGCGATGAGCCAGAAGTGAGTATGTCGTGATAGAACAAATGGGGCAACCATAGTGGTTGCCCAACTCCCAAAATCACTATTAATTTAGGACGACCTAAAAAGTCAGTGAAGCTTTAGATTTTGCTAATTGACGTAATTCTTTAGGTTTCAGCAGCCAACCCAGTTCTGCTTTTCCAGCTTTCACCTCCTCAATAAATTCTAATAAACACGCCCCTCCTTTTTTTAGGAATATCCAGTCATTTAATTGTCTGCTAAGTAGCCAAGCAGTCAATTCTCCTAAATCTGGTTCGTGTCCAACTAAAGCAATCGTTTGTATGGTTTGAGCCATTTTTTGTAAATAGGTTAAGATTACTGATTCTGAACCGGCGGGGGCTAGGGCAGGTAAAATTTTAAGTTTAGCATTAGGATAAGCAGAAGCAAGCAAAGCAGCGGTTTGTTTCGCGCGGATTAATGGACTGGTTGTAATGCAGTCTATTTGAGGTACGAGGTGCTGTAAGCCCTGTATATTTTGATGCATTTTAGCTTTGCCCTTACTGGTTAATGGACGTAGTGCATCCGGTTGATTCGTGTTGGCAAATTCTTCACGATCTTCAGCAGGCGCATGGCGTATAATGAGTATTTGCATATTTTTAATGGTTAATGGTTAATATTGAATCAAACCTGACAGGTTTTAAAAAGCGGTCAGGTTTATTAGCGTTCACGTAAAGCACGTTCTTGTGCTTTTTTAATCGGTTTAAGTAAATAATCTAGTAGGCTTTTTTTACCTGTTAAAATATCCACGTTGACGGTCATCCCCGCTATAATGGGCAACGGTAATTCAATGGTTCCTAAATAATTGCGTTCTGTACGTAGGCGAATCAAGAAAAAGGGTTCACCGCGCTCATTGATAATCGTATCAGCACTGATATGTTCAAGGGATGCTTTTAAACCACCAAAAATTGAAAAATCATAGGCAGTCAATTTAATCATTGCCATTTGCCCCGGATGCAAAAAGGCAATATCAGAAGGGCGAATTTGTGCTTCAATGAGTAAACTATCTTTTAAGGGAACGATTTCTACTAAATCCATGCCCGGTTGAACGACACCGCCGATAGTTGTGACTTTAATTTGTTTGATTGTCCCTTTCATGGGTGAACGGACGGCGGTGCGTGTGACACGATCTTTGAGCGCACGCTTAGATTCAGACATACGCGATAATTCAGCCCTGATTTCATTGAGTTCAGCTAAAGCTTGTGTGCGGAAATTTACTTTGATTTCTTCAATTTTATGATCAGTTTCAATAATAGCAGCTTCAACACGCGGAATGCTTAGGCGAGTATTTTCTAGTTCAGCTTTCATAAGACTGGCTTCACGTTGTAAACGCAATAATTCAACTTCTGACATGACCCCTTTTTTAACCAGCGGGTGAGTAATTTTCAATTCTTTTTGAAGGAAGTCATAACTATGTTGTAAGTGGCGTTGTTTGGATTTTAATTCTTTAATTTCATGTCTTTTTTGAGTTTGTTGTTGGTTTAAAATTGCAATGCCTGCTTGTAATTCCTGTTGACGCGATTGCGCTAAAGCGCGTTCATTGAGAAACAATTCTCGCTTTTTCCATTTTGGAGATAATTTAAACGGTTTTCCCTGATATTCTGCGATTAAACGGGCTTTTTTAGCTTCCATCGCTGAAGAAGTCACTTGGCTTTCACGGTAAGAGGAGGAAAAGCGAGTGTCATCAATCCGTAATAACACTTGACCTTTTTTAACAATTTCGCCTTCTTTCATTAAAATTTCTGAAACGATGCCCCCTTCCAGATTTTGTACAACTTGTACATGGCTTGATGGTATGACTTTACCGGTTCCACGAGTGACTTCATCAAGTTTAGAATAATAAGCCCAAACGCCGGCACTGGCAAAAAATAATAGCGTTATCCATAAAATTAAATGGCTAAAACGGGAAGGCTTACTATCTAAAAAATATTGATATTCTCTCGCCCGTTGCCCGAATAAATCTTTCATGTCGATATGCCTGATAACACATTGATTTATAACATTTTTATATAATTATTAACTATAAAGGTTTCGGTTCAGCAATCCAATAGCCTTGCACATAATCCACCTGAATTTCTTTTAATTTATCAAGCGTCGCCTGGTTTTCGACACTTTCAGCAATAGTCTGTATTTGCATAAGATGAGCTATATCATTGATAGATTTGACCATGGCATAATCAACTGGATCGCTGATGATATTTTTAATCAAGCTACCATCAATTTTTAAAAAATCGACAGGGAGATATTTTAAGTAAGCGAATGAGGCGATACCCGTACCAAAATTGTCTAGCGCAAAACGACAGCCCAATTTTTTAAGGGCAATTACAAAATCCAAAACACCTGTTAGATTGTTAAGAACCGTCGTTTCGGCGATTTCAAAGCAGAACTTATGTGTGGAAATTTCACTCTCTTCAAGATAATTGATAATCGTTTCCAAAAAAAGGGAATCATTGAGTGAATAACCTGAAATATTAATTGTGATTAAAGTTAAGTTATCTAAATGCTGAGGCTGTGTACTTAACCACTTAAGTATTTTAGCGATCACCCACCGATCCAAGGAAGGCATTAAATTATAACGCATAGCAGCAGATAAAAAAGCCCCTGGGGGAACTAAATGCTCCTGTTGATCATTCATGCGTAGCAAGATTTCATAACAATCATTGACATCATTGTGAGAAGTAAGAGGAGTAATAGATTGATAAAATAAATAAAATCCGCTGTCTTTTTCAAGATTGTCGTTGATCATAGAAACCCATTGTATATTATGAGCTGATGGCATTTCATTATCTTCTTGATAAATATGAACACCATTACGACCAGCATTTTTTGCGGCATAACAAGCGGTGTCAGCCATCGCTATAATGCTTTTTGGGTTGTCCATTAACACCGAAATCGCTACTAAACCGATACTGATGCCGATACTGAAAACCCTTTTTTCTTGTTCTTCATTCTGCCAAAAAAATCTTAAATTTTCAATCCCTTTACATAAGCTATTAGCAATATCTAAGGCGTGTGATAAAGTGCAATGTTCAAGTAATAAACCAAATTCATCTCCACCTAATCTGGCTAAGGTTGCTTGTGTAAAGGAAGTGTGCCTGTTTACAATTTCTTGCAATATCAATGCAACATCTTTTAGTAGTTGATCACCTGCTTCATGCCCACAAGTATCATTCACAATTTTAAAGCGATCTAAATCCATATATAGCAGGGCATGTTGAATATTTTTATCACGCGAACCTTCTAAGATATATTTAAGTTGAATTTGAAATTCAAGTCGGTTGTATAAACCTGTCAGGGCATCGTGCTTAGCTTTATAGGAAAGTTCTTGGGTCATTTTGCGTGTTTCAGTCACATTATGAAAGACTAAGACTACGCCAATCATTTGCCCATTGCGGTCTTTAATCGGTGCGGCTGAATTTTCTATGACAAACTTTTTTTTCTGTTGACGGTGGAGCAAAACAATATTTTTTTCTAATCCCAGCATTTTGCAGTTTTTTAAACAATACTGTATAGAAAATTCAATCGGCTGCTGAGTTTTTTCGTGAATAATTGAAAACACTTGGCTTAAAGGTAATCCCTGCGCTTCTTGGGTTGTCCACCCGGTCAAAATCGTTGCCACTGGGTTTAAAAACTCTACCATTCCCTCGGCATCCGTTGTGATTACGCCATCACAAATCGAAGATAAAGTCACTAAAGCTTTTTCTTTTTCCTCAAAAAGGGCTTCTTCAGCACGCTTGGCTTGTAGAATATAGTGAATGCGATTACGTAAAACATCCAAGTTAATCGGTTTAGTAATATAATCCATCGCACCTGCTGCATAAGCACTATCAATCCATTTCCCCTCAACAATAGCGGTCACCATGATAATAGGAAGGTTTTTCGCCTCTGGCAATTGTTTAATTTGACGACAAGCTGTTATTCCATCAAGAATAGGCATATCCGCGTCCATCAGTATTAAATCGGGCTGATGTTTGATAAAGGAATCAATCGCTTGTTGACCGTTTTCAGCTATTTCGACAGTGTAGCCATATTTTTGTAGAACCTGCTCTAATAATTTGCGAATCAAGTGGGCATCATCAACCACTAAAATACATGCTTGGCTATTTATCATAAGTATCCACCTGATTTTAAAGCTGCTTCAAAACGTGCAGATTCGTTTTCTATTTCCGTTAAATTAGCCACAAGTGCTTTAACTAGCTCTTGTTTGGAATGAGTCATTATCAGTTATCTGTTATCAGTTATTTGTTATCCATTTCCAAGAACTTTTCAATGAACCTGGTAGTTAGTATAGAAATCTGTGAAAATTAAAGAATAAAAAAAAAGTATTTTTGACACACCAACATCAATGTGACTTTCGTAGAATTAACCATTACCCACATGTAGGGCATGTCGGATTTTTGACCAATTTCATTTGATTAAATTCCATATTCAAAGCGTCAATCAATAACAACTGTCCAATCAAGCTTTCACCTACACCCATAATAAGTTTCATAGCTTCCAACGCTTGTAAACTACCAATAATACCTACCACAGGTGCTAATATTCCAGTTTGGGTGCAAGTTTCCACCAGTGCTTCTTTGCTGGGATATAAACAACGATAACAAGGACTGTCAGGTATGTCACTACGAAAAACCGTAATTTGTCCTTCCATACGTATCGCAGCCCCCGATACTAAGGGAGTCTGTGTTTCCACGCAAGCTTGATTAATCGCAAAGCGTGTTGGCAAATTATCACTACAGTCTAGCACGACATCTACTTGACTTATTTGCTTTGCTAAAGCATCATGATCTAATTGTTGATAAAGGGGGGTAATTTTAATCAATGGATTTAAAGCTAACAATGAATCACGCGCGGATTCTACCTTGGGTTTACCAATGTCATCTGTGTTATGAATGATTTGGCGTTGTAAGTTAGATAGATCAACAACATCAAAATCACATAATAGTAAATGCCCTACCCCCGCCGCTGCCAAATACATGGCTGCCGGTGAACCTAAGCCACCCATACCAATAATTAATACTTTAGAGTTTAATAAACGTTCTTGATTTTCTATGCCAACCTGGGGCAATAAAATTTGACGACTATAACGTAATAATTGTGCATCATCCATTAAATTATTCTGCTCAAGAAATCAGATTTTTTAAAAATCGGATTTCTACTGATTTGAAAAAATGTTAAGATACTTTATTCATAATTCATATTTACATAATTATAGTTAAGTTTACTATCCATTCACAATTCACAATTCACAATTAACTATGTATATTAGCATTTTTGGCTCAGGCTATGTAGGTTTAGTGACAGGTACTTGTTTAGCAGATGTGGGCAATCATGTTTTATGTGTCGATGTTGATGAAAAGAAAATTGCCCAATTGCAGCAAGGTAAAGTGCCTATTCACGAACCCGGCTTAGAAACCCTTTTAAAAACAAACCTCGCTGCCGGTCGTTTGCAATTTACCACTGATGTTGTCAAAGCGGTCAAGCACGCTGATATTCAATGCATTGCGGTTGGTACACCACCTGATGAAGATGGTGCAGCCGATCTTCAATATGTATTACAAGTGGCTGAGACGATTGGCAAATACATGACCGGCTATCAACTGATTATGGATAAATCTACCGTTCCCGTGGGTACGGCAGATAAAGTACGTGAAACTGTACAAAGGGCACTTGACGCTCGCGCCGTCGCCTGTGATTTTGACGTGGTGTCTAACCCGGAGTTTTTAAAAGAAGGGGCTGCCATTTCAGATTTTTTAAAACCCGATAGGATTATTGTTGGCACCGATCAATCTCGTCCAACTGAAATCATGCGTGAACTTTACGCGCCATTTAACCGGAATCGTGATCGGCTTATTGTGATGGATATTCGTTCTGCGGAAATGACTAAATATGCTGCTAACGCGATATTAGCCACCAAAATCAGCTTTATGAATGAAATGGCTCATATTGCTGAATTGGTAGGGGCTGATATTGAACAAGTCCGTATTGGCATGGGTTCCGATCCCCGTATTGGATTTGATTTTATCTATCCTGGCGCAGGCTATGGTGGAAGTTGCTTTCCCAAAGATGTACAAGCCTTAATACGTTCAGCTCGACAAGTCGGGGTTGATACTCAAATATTACCTGCGGTTGAAACTATCAATCAACATCAGCCACAAGTTTTATTTCAAAAAATTCATAAACATTTTCAAGGGCAGTTACAAAATCGTCGATTTGCATTATGGGGACTCGCCTTTAAACCCAATACTGATGACATGCGTGAGGCACCCAGTCGCAAGTTAATAGAAGCTTTATGGGCAGAAGGTGCTAATATACAAGCTTATGATCCACAAGCGATGTCCGAAACTCAGCACTTATATGGTAAGCGTTCAGATTTAAAATTTTGTGAAACACCTGAAGCAGCTCTCCAGGGTGCCGATGCATTAGTTATTATGACAGAATGGAAACATTTTCGCAGCCCAAATTTTGAACTTATCAAAGGCAATCTAAACCAACCCGTCATTTTTGATGGACGTAACCTTTATGAACCTGAAAGAATGCGCCAACGGGGTATTACCTATTATGCGATAGGGCGTGGGGAACGATTATAATCAAACATAGGAATGAGGTTTTAAGAACTGAAAAAACTTTCAAGCCAAACATGGCAGGTTTTTTAAACCTTTAAACCTGCCAGGTTTTTTAAACCTGGCAGGTTTGTGTTATGCAAATTTTGAAAATTCAGGGCAGAAAAATATTTTGAATTTCCTCTTCAATATCGGGGCAAACTGCTTTACCAATGACTTCACCCAATTTTCGATAGGATTCAAATTGAGCCTCGTTAAAAAATTGGTTGGCGGTTGTTTCGTCAGGAAAACTGGGGTTTTTACGCCGATAGGAAAGCAAATCTTCCGGTTCTTTTCCTGTCATTGAGGTTTTGATATAAAATAAAACCCCATTCTTATCATTGGGATAATGAATAATCCCTTTAACATAGCATTTTGCAACATTCCCATCTTGATCTGGGCGTAATGGTGTCATGTCCAGTTCAATGTTTATCCCCAAATCAATACGGGCTTTGCGTTTCAGATTAGCCAGATCATTTATCTTGTAATCAGGATCGGAAGCCGCATCTGAGGCAATAATCAATCGGCAACGACGCTTGAGTAAAGGATAGATACCGAGGTTTTCGTGATGCGCCCCATCAGATAGGTTGAGTTTAGCATTTTCCTCTTTATTAAGGGGAAAAAACTCTTTCAAAAAATAACGGGGCCATATTGTCAATTTTTTGGCTGCATATTTTGGATTAGGATTAGGCATCCAAACATTCAAGCGAATATTAAATAAAATCATGTAAAAAGCCATCAGGGAATTAGTATCAGTTCCCATGGAAGGACTGGCAGCAGCACCCGAAATAGCCATCGCCGTCGCGAGTTCTGTTTGACCCTTGTTATAGCTTTCAGTATGGTGGTAGCCTGTTGATTCGGCTCCACAATAGAACTTTGAGAAAATAAAGTAATCAGCCATGCGTCCAGATAAATGACGATTTGTAGAACCTTGGAGATTCAAAGTCGCATTAATTAGGTGATAAGGACCATTGTGATGGGTATGGAGTTCCTTGAGGGTTATGCCTTCATTGGACTTAATTTTCCCTTTTTTTCGCTTGATCATATAAGTTTTACTGAGACCATCACGATAAAAAGCATGTTGAGAAATGCTATTGATATTGATCATTAAACTTATAATAAACAGGATCACAGCGGCGAATATTGGCATTGGTAACCACTTCAACACGGATTCAAACGTCCCAGGTAAAAAAGTCGCAAGCATCGGTACAAAGTCATAGACAGTTTCAAAAAAACTTAGTTTCCATAGTATGCGAAAGAATTGGGCAAAAATGATAGGAAACAGTGCGACTAGGGCAAGGAATAACATAACTTTCAAGATGCTTTGTACGAACTGATTGGTTGCCTTTAAACGACCGAAAATAAAAAATAGAATCGCCGCCAATAAGGTGTAGTTCAACAAAGTTAAGAGCTGTTTATCTATCTTGCCATATTCATCCAAGAATAAATAAAAGGTAAAGGTAGTCAATCCCACTATAATAACGAGTATAACGGTTATGACACCTAACCAGGCTTGTAAGCCGGTCACTACTTTGGTATTTAAATTAGAAAACACCGATAATCCGCGAGCAATGATCATCATCCCAAAAGTGTACATTGCCAATTCCAGCAAAAAGTTTATCAACGAATGAAAATTGAAAAAAGTGCTTACTTTATCAAAGTTTCCCTGGGTATAACCTACCACTTCTCCTATTTCATTGAGTTGAGGGATGGCATAAAATACCGCCAGTGGATTTTCAATTAAAAATAAACCATAAGCCGTCAAAATAGCAAAGATAAGCGGTACGATATTGATCAATATCACGCCGGACAAAAACATGGAAATAAAACGCCAAGTATCTAAACTGAATATGCCCCGATCAAGTCCTAAATAGTTTTTGGCGGCTCGCAGATAGCTCACTTCGCGCCGTTCTTCGTAACTATCTGGCTCAGACAGTAGTTGATAATTAACCTCTTGGTGTTCATCTGACTCACTGTCACGATGAAAACGAAATGGAAAGTGTCCTTTTTTCGAGGACGAATCTGTCGATGCTTCAGAATTAGTCAATAAAGAACTCAAACATGAACCGATATATCCTCCCCCGGAAACGGTAGAAAGATAGTCGCAATAACGTAATATTCCCCCTTTATCAAGCCCTTGAAGTAAACCTAAGTTAAAGGTGGCAGAACGAACACCTCCACCGGATAATGCGAGTCCCACGAGTTCCGCATCATTACTAATTCTCACGTCAAAACGGGGAACTTCGGACTGATTCTCAGAATTTTCACTGAGTTTTTCCAGTTCTTGACGTATTCTGTCGGATTCTTTCTCAACTGTTTCCGTGGCAATATTCATCGTCTCACGCTTGGTTTTCACATATTCCATTTCTGCTAAATAAACTTCAGCAAAAGAGCGTGTGTAATCAGGAAGTTTTGTCGTCATAAAATACCTTTTTTTGGATAATAAATCTTATTCAAAACTAAACTTGGCTTTAAAGTTATGGGATAATGACAAAGTAGGAACAATGTTTAGGGCGCAATATCAACAAAGCACTTTCATTCATCATGATAAACTCCATCCCTCAATGCGATTTGCCCCTTTTGCCAACGTCTCTTCTACCTGTGTAGAGATATTCTTTTGACCGCTGCGTCCAATTCCAATAAAAGAATATTTTCTAGGTGGTTGAGCGTCTGTAGATTGCAAATACCGTTGTAAAGTCTCTTTGACGAGCGTTTCTACCGTCGTTAATTTGCGCCTTGCAATCATTTCTAATTCAGCGAAGATCTCTTCTTCAAGTGTAATCGTTGTCATGATTTTTCCCTATTGATAATTAAAAAAACAAATTAAATCAAATAGTTAAGTAGGTACGGTCTTTGTAACGACTCAACTCAGCCTTAACGTGTTAAAAATACTATTTTTCAAAAATAGTATTTCTATCAAATTAGAAAGCAAATTTTTAAAAAACTGGGTTTCTTCCCGCATAAGCGGTTATTTTTGAAGCACAAGTGCCCGAATCTTCTGCTCCAATTCATCTACTAAATTTTCATTTTTAACTTTGTGTTCGGGTTTACCATTAATATACAACAAATTATTGGGTGTACCGCCAGTGATAGCGATGTGTGTTTCTCGCGCTTCTCCTGGTCCATTCACCACGCAACCCATTATTGCTACATCTAGTGGCTGTAAAATGTCTTCAAGACGGCTCTCTAATTCATTGACGGTTTTTATGACATCAAAGTTTTGCCGGGAACAAGAGGGGCAGGCAATTAAGTTGATGCCTTTTTGACGAAGGTGGAGACTTTTTAAAATATCAAATCCGACTTTGATTTCCTCGACTGGATCGGCTGCCAGTGAAACGCGGATCGTATCGCCAATGCCATCTGCTAATAACATTCCTAAACCAATAGCAGATTTAACAGCACCTGCGCGAAAGCCGCCGGCTTCTGTAATGCCTAAATGTAGCGGTTGTTCAATTTGTGTCGCTAGTTTTCGGTAAGCTGCGACAGTCATAAAAACTTCTGAAGCTTTAAGGCTAATTTTAAAATCGGGAAAATTGAGTCTATCCAGAATTTCAATATGGCGTAGGGCTGATTCAACTAGGGCATCAGCGGTTGGTTCACCGTATTTTTTCTGTAAGTCTTTTTCCAAAGAGCCTGCATTGACACCAATACGAATGGGAATATTTTTATCTTTAGCACAATCCACGACCGCTCGGACACGATCTTCGCGCCCAATATTGCCAGGATTAATGCGCAAACAGTCTACCCCTAACTCAGCCACTTTCAGGGCAATACGATAGTCAAAATGAATATCTGCCACTAACGGGATATTAACCCGTTTTTTAATTTTTCCAAAGGCTTCAGCCGCTTCTAAAGTAGGGACGGCAACTCGTACAATATCAGCACCGACATTTTGCAGAGCTTGGATTTGTGCTACGGTATCTGCTACATTGCAGGTGTCCGTGTTAGTCATACTTTGTACTGAAATGGGTGCATTACCCCCCACTGCTACTTTGCCAACCTGAATAGGTCGAGAAGGACGGCGGGTAATTTTAAACGAAGAAAGCATTGTTATTTACCTTAATACCGCAAAAATAAATTATTCCAGATAGAAACCAAGTTTCGAGGTTTAAGTTTTTTTCAAAAGATTCAAACCTCGAATTTAAAAAAACGGTTTTTTTAACCCAGGGCTTTGGCTGCCAGGTCAAATCAATTTTTCTATTCAGCACCTATCGTGAATTTCAGCTTTTGACTTGGGTAGGCTTTTATATTTTGGGTATTGCCCTGATATTCAATATCTACACCTGTATTACCTACCTTTAGCTTAAACGGTGGTATACCATTCAAAGACAATCTCTTACCTGCATTGCCAATACCTTCATATAACTGTTCACCTGTTTTGTCGGTGATTCTCATCCATACTCTCTGTTTAAAAAACACACGTATCATTTCTCCTTTTTTATTCGAAGGGAGGCTTGATGCGCTATCATCAGCTTGAATAATACTCACCACCGCAGGCGGAGATTGCACTGTCGTTGTAGAAACTATGATACCCTGTTCACTGTATTGAGTGGTTTTAGGTTCATCAGTCTCTGTGGTGTGGTCGGTATTCATTCCCACCATCTGATCAAAATCGGCATTCCATGACGAATCATGGGGTCCGATGGGTGTGCCTGCGATAGGAGTTTCATCAGTAGCCGTGCTTGGTGGATAAAACTTCCACAATGCCATCAAAGTCATCAAAGTAACAATAACAACAATCGTGGCAACGGTAGGCCATAAATCCTGGCTACTGGTTTGTTTGTTTCGCTTTAATGGGGCAGCTTTGAGGGAGGGTGCCGATGTATGCGGTTGCTGATCAAAAGCCACCATAATAGATTCCGGCGCTATATCCATTAACTTAGCATAATTACGCAGATAGCCACGGACAAAAATGGTGGGGGGTAATCCCTGATAATTATCCATTTCAAGTGCTTCAATAACACGGGAATCTAAGTAAAGCCGATCAGCGACATGTTTAAGTGACATATTGTTTTGCTCACGCGCTTGGCGCAAACATGTTCCAGGTGATTGGATATGGTTCTCATTATCAAGCTGGGTAGAAACCTTATCACTAACTTCATTGTGAGGCTTTTCAGCGTCGTCGCTTTTTTTGAGAACATCATTGCCCTCTTTGACATTACCTTCTTTAGCTTCATTCATGACGCTATTTTTGGATTCGTGATGGGGAATTTCAATCTCTTTATGATTGCTGTCCATCAATTTATCGGCATCAGTTGACTCATTATGCAAGTCATAGCCGCTATACTTGTCAATGTCATCGGGCTTATCAATTTTGTCATGTATGAGGGCATCGTCCTTTTCAGGCTGATCACCTTTGCTATCAATGCGAATTTCAGTCTCTTTACGATCTAAAGTCTCGTTACCTTCACCATCAAAATTGGAAGAAGGGATGTTTGTTGTCGCGTTCATATAGAACCTCTTATTTATACGAATGAAAGATGAAAAATATCATGATTTATCGTTATTTTTCCAATTGATTAAGCAATTGCGTTTCTGAAGCATCTGGAAAATTTCGCTGTAATAATAACGCATAGCTTGCTGCTGTACTTCTATTGTTGAGAGCACGTTCAATGCGAATGCCCAACCACAATGTTTGAGGCGTGTGTTTGGCAATTTCTATATATCGTTGTAAATATTCGTATGCTTGCGTATAATATTTTTGCTCATAGCTTAACTCAGCCATTCGAAACAATGCCCTTGGAAATTTAGGATTTTTTTGTAAAGCTTGGCGAAAATAGGTTTCAGCTTGAGTAGAATTATGAGCACGTAAAGCACACAACCCAGCATTAGTATAAGGAATTTCTGGCGTTCTATAAACAGGATTTTCCAATGCCATTAGAAAATGTTTGTCAGCTTCCTGAAATTGTTTATGCCGACATAAAAATTGCCCATAATTATTGTGAACGTCTGAACCCTTTGGTTTGAGTATCAAAGCCTTTTGATAATGCTGCTTTGCTTGCTCATCTATTCCTAAACGTTCATATAAGACAGCAATCGCATTATGAGCATCGGCATAATTTGAATCAAGTCTTAAGGCTTTTTGGAACTTATTAAGTGCGATGTCGTGTTTTCCACGCCGCATATATTCTACACCTAATTGTAAATTAATTTTAGCGGCTCCATCGCTTGGTATATAGGTATTATCTTGGACATTTTGCCCACAAGCACTGATTAGTCCAATTATAAAGCACAACAAATATAATTTTCCCAAAAAATTTAGCTTCATTGACAAACTCTCCTATTCAATACTTTTCCTGCTAATTGCCCACAAGCGGCATCAATATCATTGCCTCGGGTTTTTCGCGTCACGGTTATCAAGCCGGCTTGTGTAATAATATCACGAAAACGATCTATGGTTTCAGTTGAGCTACATTGATAATGCGTCTGTGGAAAACGATTGAATGGAATAAGATTAACTTTAGCTGGTAAACCACGCAATAATTTGACTAATGCCCTTGCATGAGCGGGCTGATCATTAATATCCTTGAGCATAATATATTCAAAAGTAATGTGACGACGGTGCAGTTCCCCTGAAATATAAGCGTGACAGGCTTTGATTAATTCTTGCAGTGGATATTTTTTATTAATGGGCATAAGTTGATTGCGTAGGGCATCATTCGGCGCATGTAAAGAAATGGCAATATTGACCGGGCATTGCGCTTTCAATCGTGCCAGTGCTGGTATGATACCAACCGTACTCAGGGTGACACGTCGCCAAGATAAACCATAGCTAAAGTCATCTAACATCAGGTGCAAGGCTTTAACCATAGCATTAAAATTGCTCAAAGGTTCGCCCATGCCCATTATGACAACATTACTAATAAGTGATTTGTCTTTTTTAATGGATTTCGGTAATATAGAATCAGTAGAAATCATCTCGATTTCAGTTTGAAGTCTATGCTCAATTAACCAGAGTTGGGCAATTATTTCGCCCGTACTGAGGTTACGATTAAATCCTTGCTGTGCGGTCGCACAAAATTGGCAATCTAATGCACATCCTACTTGTGAAGATATACATAACGTATTTCTGCTTTCTTCAGGAATGAACACCATTTCAATACTGTTATCACTATCAAGCTGTAATAACCATTTTCGGGTCCCATCCTGTGAAACTTGGCTCATTTTAACTTGAGGCAGGGATATACAAGCGATTTCTTTTAATCGTTGCCGTAATGGTTTGCTCAAATTGGTCATCATATCAAAATCAATAATTCCCAGTTGATGAATCCATTGCATCACTTGCGTGGCACGAAATGGCTTTTCGCCCAGGCTAACGAAAAAAGAGATGAGTCCTTCTCGATCTAAATCCAGCAAATTAACCATTACTTTAATACTCATTAAAATCAATAAGTTAAAAATAATCCAGAACACATAAGATACTAAGCGTATTTGAAATCTGTGAAAATTCATTCAGAAATCCGATTTTTGAAAATTCGATTTATGAACTGCTCAACATTTTCACAGATTTGATTTCAGTTCAGTATATTTCCTTCACATTCCTAACGGGTTCGTGGACAAATTTCTGAAGCGCCAAAAAAGAAATTAATTTCATTTTTTGCCGTTTCCAAAGCATCAGAGCCATGTACAGCATTTTCATCAACCGTTTGTGCAAAATCGGCACGTATCGTTCCCGGTGCTGCGTCTTTTGGGTTAGTTGCTCCCATTAAGTCACGGTTGACATTAATCGCATTTTCACCTTCAAGGACTTGCACCAGAACAGGACCTGTCATCATAAAGTCAACTAACTCCTTAAAAAAGGGGCGTTCTTTATGCACGGCATAAAAGCCTTCAGCTTGTGAACGGGATAGGTGCAGCATTTTAGCTGCGATAATGTGTAAGCCATTTTTTTCAAAGCGCGAATTGATTTCGCCAATCACATTTTTAGCAACAGCATCTGGTTTAATGATGGATAAGGTACGTTCAATAGCCATATTTAATTATCAGTTATCAGTTATCAGTTAAAGTAGGGGCGAACCTGCGTGTTCGCCCTCGTGTTCGCCCTTAATTCAGGTTAAGCTTTCTGGCTTACTGGAATCGCTTCTTTGGTTCCCTTTACATAGAGATACCAATAAATACCGCCAACCAGTCCAGCACCGCTTACAATATTTCCTAAAGTCACCGGCAGGAGATTACCAACAAAAAAGCTGTACATATTCAAGGAGTTTAGATCCCAAGTCGGATGATTGGACATAACAACTTGGGCAATTGTGGGATCTAACTTAGCAACCAAGCCCGCCGGGATGATAAACATGTTAGCAATACAATGCTCAAAGCCGCTGGCGATAAATGCCATAACTGGGAACCAGGCACCTGCAATTTTACCCATCGTATCTTGCCCAGCAGCGACAATCACTACTGCTAAACAAACCAACCAGTTGCATCCTATACCTCTCGTAAAAGCTTCCCAAAAAGTCAGATGGGTTTTTTTATAAGCAATGGCGACCGCATGACCCCCTATTTGACCCCCATGCCCTGACCAAATATCGCTGGTAAACATCATCCAAACTAGGAATAAGCCACCAATAAAGTTGCCAATATAAACGAGCGTCCAGTTATTTAAAACTTGGCTGGTTCTCAAATCTCCGTTTAACCATCCCATGGAAAGGAGGCAATTGCCAGTAAATAGATCTGAACCGGCAACCAGAACGAGGACAAGAGCAATACCAAACACGCATCCCCCAATAAAGCTACTAAAACCGACACCAAAGTACCCAGCCATATCGTGAGTAACGGTTGTCATTAATTGAGCGGCAAAAGCAATATATGCACCCGCTAAAAAAGATGAAATGAGGACCTTGCCTACCGGCATTTTCGTTTTAGTATTGCCGACGTTGATAAAAGCTTGGGCTGTTTCCGCCGGAGTTAGAAAATTTTTCGCCATTGTATAATGTTCTCCTGATGAGTTTTAGTCTGTCGTTGAGAATTCAAAAAAATTTGTGCGGGATGTAATGCCTTAACAGCAATACCATCAGCTATCTGATGACGACAACTCGTTCCCGTTGCAACAATAATGGCATCATCTGCCGCTTGTCGAATTGCAGGGAATAATTGCAGTTCGCCAATCTTCATCGACAAATCATAATGCTCATAACCAAACGTACCCGCCATACCACAACAACCAGTTTGTAAAGCCGTTACCGTCGTACCCGGTAATTGCTGAAGGGCTTCAATCGTACTGTCAATGCCAACCAATGATTTTTGGTGACAATGAATATGTACGATAAGTTGTTGTTTTTTATAACTAAATTGTTTTTTATCAATATTTCCTACCGATATTTCTTGGAGAATAAATTCTTCAAACAATTGAGCCTGTGTACTTAAGATACGCATCTTTTCCCGTTGATTAGCTTCAACCAAATCAATCGCTTCATCTTTCAGCGTCAAAAGTTCTGACGGTTCCAAGCCAATAACACTCATTCCCGATTGGCATAAATCATAACATTGCTTTATAATCCGTTCAAGTGCTTTTTTAGCCGGTTTAAGTAAGCCTTGACTAATCAATAAACGGGGGGAATCCGATAAAAAGATGGGCATAACATGATAACCATGATATTCCAAAAATTGGATAGCCGCTTGTGCTATATGGGGTTCATGGTATTGAGTGAAAATGTCACATAATAAAAGTACAGTCACTTTTGAGTCAAACCTGACAGGTTTAGATAAAGATGCTATGGTAATGGATGGTAATTGACGTTGCTCGGATATTTGTAAAAATTTTTTTAACCAGCGATTTTTAGCCAGGCGATTACTTAATTTAGGAAATAAAGCACCTAATCTCAGCATCAGGGCATAGTGACGCATCAGCCTCGTTTTGAATGGCACCCCTTTTTGATGATAATAATGATACAAAAATTCTGATTTAAGTCGCGCCATATCTACGTTAGCCGGGCATTCTGATTGACACGCTTTACAAGCTAGGCATAAATCCAGGGTTTTTTTCAGTTCTTCGCTGCTAAATTCTTCAATGGGAAGGGCTGAATTGAGGGCTTGTCTTAGTAGATTAGCCCGCCCTCGTGTAGAATAATATTCTTCTTTGGTTACCATATACGACGGGCACATCGTACCCTGCCCCACACTTTTTCGGCAAGTACCCGAACCATTACATTTTTCAGTGGCTGCCCTTAACCCCAGGTCTTTTTCCCAATTAAATTGGGTTTTAAAACTCTTTTCAGGTACAATATTTTCAAATCGTAAATTTTGATCAATGGCTAAATCAGTAATAATTTTATTCGGGTTGAAAATATTATTCGGATCAAAAGCCTGTTTAATTTGTACTAACAATTGATAGACTTCTTCCCCCAACATTTTTTTAACATAAGGACCCCGTACCCGCCCATCACCATGTTCACCGGATAATGAACCTTTAAATTTGGCTACCAAATCAGCTACTTGATCAGCAATACTCAAAAGCGTTTTTTTATCCTGGGGATTCTTGAGATTTAATACCGGTCGTAAGTGCAATAATCCCACCAAAGCATGCCCATAACAGATGTACTGAGTATGATGATTATCCATGATTTTTTGGATTTGACTCACGTAAGCCGGTAAATCCGGCACAGCGACGGCAGTGTCTTCAATAACCGCAATTGCCTTCTTTTCGCTCCGGATTCCCATTAACAAGCCCAGCCCGGCTTTGCGTAAAGCCCAAACCTGTTTCATCTGCTCACCCTCAATGATGGGATAAGCATAACCAAGCCCTTGCTCTTGTAAATGTTGTATCAGTTTTTGGGCATGTTGTTTTAATACGGAACGCTCGTTTTCAAACAATTCAATAACCAATATAGCCCGTGGCTCCCCCTGAATCCAAAAACGATTACGGCGCTGCTCCAAATTATCTTTAGTACATTCTAGGATTCTTTGATCTAGCAATTCTATGGCAGCCGGTTTAAAGGGCAGCATCGCCACCGTCGCACGCATTGATTTGATTAAATCGAAAAAATGTACACAAATCAATAACTTATGTTTTGGTATCGGCACCAATTTTAAGGTGGCTTCAGTGAGCAAGACTAATGTGCCTTCTGAACCACATAGAAAGGGGGCAAGATTGAAAAGTTTGCCATTTTTATACCAGGGCAAATTATCAGCCAAATAATCTAAAGCATAACCGGTATTGCGCCGACTAATTTTGGGAGAAGGATAATGTTCTTTTATACGTTCTTCATTATTTTCAATCGCATTATAAATAGAGCGATAAATATTGCCCTCTAAATCCGCTTGCTTCAATTTATTTTCCAGTTGAACTTGCTCCAATGGTCGAAATTGAACTAATGAACCATCTGACAACACCGCTTCAATTTCAATAACATGATCACGAGTAGTACCATAAAGAAGGGAATGTGGACCGCAAGCATTATTGCCAATCATACCCCCTATCATACAGCGATTAGAAGTCGATATATCCTGGGCAAATTTCAGATTTTTTTTCAAAACGAAAGCATTTAGATCATCCAAAATAACGCCAGGCTGCACACGAATGGTATTATCTTTGACATCACTGAGTATAAGCGTCTGATGACGCGAAACATCAACAACCATACCATTCCCCACACATTGCCCGGCAGTACTGGTCCCCGCCGCCCTCGGAATCAGTGGAATCTGATATTGATTCGCAAATTTGACAATCTTTATACAATCCTGTTTATGTTTAGGGCGAACAACAGCCCTCGGCATTTCTTGATAGATCGAAGCATCTGTCGCATAAAGCCGTCTGGAAGCTAAATCTATTAACAGTTCCCCGTCAATAGCTTGTTCTAATTTATGATAGAGATTATTGGTTTTCATTTAATAATCATATGAATTTACAGTTCAAATATTATATAATTATTATCAATTTCCAAATTCTAATTTTTAAATAACTATGAATATTTCAATTTGGCCTATTTTTTTAAGTCTGATTCTACTACTTAGTAGTTGTAGTCATGTTTTTGCACCCACTCCGATGGTTTTATCTAGTCATCATTTGCATTTTGTAAAATCTGTCAAAACGTGGAAAGAATTTCGTGAACAAAATGTGGTTATGCAAAAATTTGATTACTCTTGCGGTTCTGGTGCCCTGGCAACTTTAATGCACTATTATTTTCAAGATGAAGTCACCGAAAGGGAAATATTACAGGAAATCATTCATCATCTCAACGATGTCGAAATTGAATCTCGTCAAAAAAAGGGTTTTTCCATGTTCGACTTACAACAATTTGCCAAGCGGCGTGGATATCAAGCAGTCGGGGTTAAATTAAAAATGTCTGCCCTGCCCAAATTACGGGGACCAGTATTAGTTTATATCCATGTCAAGAAAGATAAACACTTTGCTATTTTACGGGGCATTAAAGATGATCGTGTTTTTCTTGCCGATCCGAGTCGTGGCAATTTACGTATGTCGATAAGTGCATTTTCTAAAGAATGGACTGGCATTACCCTTGTATTAGGCAAAAAGGGTTTTAATACAGCTACCGAACACCCATTAGCGATTCGAGACGAAGAACTTATGCGGAATGAATTAAATGTGGTTAGATATAGCCGTGGATTATTCGCGGGTTTATAGCGTACTTGAAATTTGTGAAAATTAAAGAATAAAAAAATAGGATTTAAAAAAAAATAGGATTTCTATACTGAGCAACATTTTCACAAATTTGATTTCAGTCCAGTATAGTTAATAAAAATCATTATTAGTACATCATTGGAATAACTTTTGCATATATTTAGCAAAAAAGTACACATTTTAAGTGTTATTTCAAGGAGAATGCTGATGATGTATAACATTTTAAAAGTACTTTCTGGAGCCATTGTGTTGGTTATGAGTGTGAGTTGTACGACTTTCACCCCCACTCAAGCTAAAAAAATACAAGTTGTTTCTATTGGGGATTTACCCAGGGTATTAAATAACGTGAGGCATGATGAAGTACTTATTTTAACTGAAGAAAATATGAAAAATTTTACAGGTGCAGTTGTTATCGAACAACGAGATAGTTCCATAGAAACAGGCAATTTTGTTGGTGATAATTGGGTTAATACTGTTAACTCAAATCTCCATTAAACAATTTATAACAATTTAACCACTTTCAACCCATTTTGGTAGAAGACATATAAAATGTTCAGGTAGGTTCTACCACTTTTTTTTATCCTTTCCCTTTAATCTTTTCCCATTTGTGTTTACAACAGAAACTAGAATAGTTATAATTTGACTGAAATTAATTATCAGAAGTGAAATGTCAGTTTCTTGTTTTGTACAGCAATCTAAATATTCTGTTCTATGAAAATAAAATATCCCATCAAATTTCTATTAAATATCGTTATTTTATCCTTGTTAATCTGGGCAGGCTTAAAACTCTATCATGAAGAAAAGAATGCTATTCATATTGCCTTTGTAGGTCCTTTATCAGGATCAGACGCTACTGTAGGCATTGCCATGAAGCGAGCAGTTCAATTATACCTAGATAGTGTCAATAAACAAGGGGGCGTTAATAAAAAAAAGGTCATGCTTGAGACTTTTGATGACAAAAATGATCCTAATGAAGCCATTATTGCAGCGCAGAAAATTGTGGCAGACAATCGTGCCATTGCCGTTATTGGACATAATTATAGTGCTTGTTCGATCAGCGCGGGAAAAATTTATCAAAAACAAGGGATAGTGGCGATCACTCCCAGTTCTACACACGCTGAAGTCACTGAACATAACAAATGGTATTTCAGAACCGTTTTTAATGACAATTTACAAGGTCATTTTTTAGCCAATTACGCCAAAAATCTTCTACAACAAGATACTGTCAGTATCATTTATAGCAATACGGTTTATGGTTCTCATCTTGCAGAGGTGTTTGAAACAACCTCAAAAGCGTTAAATGTTGAAGTCAAATATAAATGGCAACTAGAACAAAAGAACGAATTAAGACATAATATCGTACAAATCCTTAATGAATTGCGAAGCAAACAGGATGCGGGTCTGATTTTTCTAGCAACACACGCTCCTGAAGGTGTTATGCTAGTAAAATTAATTAAGGATATGAAAATTAAAAATCCACTTATCGCCCCTGATTCTTATGCCAGCAAAAGTTTTTCAGAAGGTTTCAAAAAATATATAAAAGAAAAGCGTACCCTCGGTTATTATACAAGCGATATCCATGTTTCAACCCCCTTCCTGTTTGATACCGCTAATAGAAATGCCCAACAGTTAAATTCCATTTATGAAGAAAAATATGGGGAACAATTGCCCTTGCAAGCATTTTTTGCCGTCGATGCGGCTATTGTGATTCTCGAAGCCATAAAACAAAGTGACTTTCGGGGAAAACCAAAAACATTGAAAATAGATAGAAAAAACATTCGGGATGCAATAACCTTTTTTAATAGCCCTGAACAAGCAATAGAAGGATATACTGGCTTAAATTATTTTGATAGTCGTGGCAATGCCACAAAATCCGTTTTAATGGGTGTTTATAAAAAAAATCATTTAATTTCTACCTTTCAACAGCTCAATCTTGTGCCCTATTATTTGGATGAATATCATCAGCAACCAGCTCCAATATATTTTCTCATTAATAAAAATAAAAAATACATGTACCAAACACATGTCGTTTATACAGGTATACAATTTAACGAGATTAGCGATTTTAACCCCAAAACGTTAACTTATACCCAAGATTTTTTTCTTTGGTTTCGATTTGAAGGGCAGATCAATCCGCAAGATATTGTATTTCTTAATAGCATTGAGCCTATTCCATTAGGTACTCCGCTTGCTGAGGAAACAGTTGGTAAGGAAAGCTACCGACTTTATAGAATAAAGGGGGAATTTAAAGCCAATGTTCATTTTTCAAGAAGTCATATTTTTTCAACCGAATATCGACTCGGTGTCAATTTCCGTCATCGTGATTTAGAACGAAATAATCTGGTTTATGTGAAAGATGTTTTAGGAATGGAACCGGTATATGAAAGTACTTTATTAGATGACAAGATTAAAAATATTCAACAACTAAGTACCTTAAAAGACTGGATAATTAAAGGAGTCGATTTTTTCCAAGCCACCGTCGAAAAAAAAGTTTTAGGTGCGCCCAAATATCTCTTACTTGATCATAGTCTTGAATATTCTACCTTCAATGCAGAAATTTGGATTAGCAATAATGCTGATTTTTATCATGCCATTATTCCCTCTCACTTCACGACGGAGTTTTTTATATTCAGTGCGATTATCACCTTGTTACTGATTTTTTTCAGTTATAAGCAGAAACGGAACATTAAACACCTAAAATATTTATGGTTTTTACAGGCTATTTTTGCGTTTATTTTACTTATATCAACTGAAGTGGTTGTAGAACATTGGATAGCTAATCATAGCCAAATTATTTTTCAGATTAAAACTATCACCATGATATTTGAACTACTCTGGTGGATAATACCGGCTATCTTGCTTAATATCGCTGTCGAACATTTTTTATGGCTACCATTAGAGAAAAAAACAGGACATTCCATCCCGAATCTGGTGCGTTTTTTAGTTTCACTCTTAATTTATTTATTAGCAGCATTGGGTATCGTCGGCTTTGTATTTGAACAAGCTGTCACCAGTTTATTAGCCACTTCGGGTGTGGTTGCCATGATTGTTGGTTTAGGGATTCAAGTTAATTTAGCCAACATTTTTTCGGGCATTGGACTAAGTATTGAGCGTTCTTTTCGCATTGGTGATTGGGTGAAAGTAGGTAATTTTGATGAAGGGCAAGTGGTTAATATGAATTGGCGAGTCACACAAATTGAAACCAGAAAGGGATATATTTTAAGTATTCCTAATAGCACCGTTTCACAATCAGACATCCACAATTTCAGTTATCCTGATAATCAATATCGGTTACGGCTTACCGTGCCAATTGCGACAAACCATGATCCCAGAAAAGTCGAAGAAATTTTCATAAACGCGATACTTTCTGTAGAAGAAGTGATAAAAGACTTTAAACCTGTGATTTGGCTTAAAGATGTCCAAACGGATGCGGGTAAGGAAGAATGGGTAGCAGTTTATATCATCGTTTTTGAAACCAAAAATTATCTTCTCAAATTCCGTACTTTAAAACAAGTTTGGGATAATATTTGGGTGCATTTGAATAATAATGGCATCCTTCCTAAACTGTCACATTATCAAACTGAGGAAGAAACTCAAAAAAGCAATCAAAGTGCCACTTTTCCAATTGAAATCAAACTTAACAAAGTTTTTCAATCAGAAGACTTGCAGAAGATGATGGTAAATCGGACTCGCTAGTGCTATTCCATTCACAAATATGAATCTAACAATTTGCTCATATAAAGAACAAGTCAAAAATTGGCCTCAAACGGGTCGTCATATTCTTGCACAATACGATGAAGAGTCGATTATTGTTTATCAAGCTTATCGAAAAGAAATTGGAAATTTTGCAGCATCAAAAGGATATTTTGGTGGTCCTTTCAGCTATTCAAGAATGAGTTGGATAAAACCCAACTTTCTATGGATGATGTATAGATCGGGATGGGCTACAAAACCTGGACAAGAGATCATTCTTGCTGTTAGAATTTCTATAAATTTATTTGATGAAATGCTTGAAAATGCAGTTGTTTCATCTTTTAATAAAAAGTTATTTCATAGTCAAGATGAATGGAAGCAAGCAGTCAAGCAATCTGAAGTACGGTTACAATGGGACCCAGATCACTCTCCAACTGGGAAAAAAGTTGAAAGGCGGGCTATTCAATTAGGCTTACGAGGCAAAATTCTTGAAAAATATGGAACAAGTCCGATTGAAATAATAGACATAAGCGAATTTGTCTCAAAACAAAGAGAAAATGCTCTGACAATTAATAAATACAGTGTGCTTAAAAATGACGATACGCTAAGATACACCATTGCGATTGAATCATTGGAAAGTTCTGATAATGCCAGACAAGGGCTTTGAGGTGCGCGTGAAGTGGTGATTTTTGACCCCTTTATTGAGCCTATTTTGGATGATACTTGTGTTGAAATGTCTCCTGGAGAAGTGGTTTGTGATCCACTTTGGGTAGTTAAATCCACTTTTCCAGACTCGGTTCCCAAGCCTACGCGTGGCTTGTATAACAACGATGCTTGAATCAATCCCATTCTAACAGTGCCTAATTCATAACATAAAATAGCAAACCAGCGTCACGATTACCGCCCCAATCAAATTTAGAAAAAAACCTTCTCGCGCCATAACAAGAATGGGAATTTTTTGAGAACTCATTATAATGGCATTTGGTGGGGTTGCTACTGGGAGCATGAAAGCAAAACTTGCGCTTATTGTAGCCGGTAACATGAGTAATAGCGGATCATCCAAATTAAGAGAAATAGAGGCACTTCCTAAAATGGGTAAAAGAACATTGGCAGATGCAGTATTACTCGTAATTTCAGTCAAAAAAGTAACCATCAAACAGAGAAAACCAATGATTAACCATAATGGCAAATCAGCTAATAAAACCAGTTGTTCACCTAAAATGTTAGTCAATCCAGAAGCGACAAAACCTTCCGCAATAACCATACCACCTGCCAATAATAACAAAATTCCCCAAGGAATACGTTCTGCCGAAGCCCAGTCTAATAATCCATGATGTTTAGTATCATTGTGTGGTTCACTATCTGGAATGATGAATAGAGCCAACACCGCGAAAATAGCAATTGTGCTATCGCCAATAGTGCCAATTCCAAAATAGTGTTCAAGCAAACCGCCCCAGCCTTTAATTAATACCTCTTGCTCGCCTATTTGCCAGATACCTAACGGGATAGCACGAGTTACCCATAACGTTGCGGTAATAATGAAAACGATAAGAACTCGTTGTTGCGCTTTCGTCCAATTTTCAAGGCGAGGTAAATTAATTGGCTTAGTATTTTTAGAAGGTATTAAGCGAGCTAACCAAAGCCATACAATTGGTAACATTATTAAGGGAATAATACCACCAATACTCATCCACTCGGTAAAACTCATTTCAATGCCCGTAACTTCCTGATAATTTTTAATAAAAATGGCATTGGGTGGAGTACCAATCAACGTTGCCACCCCGCCAATACTGGCAGAATAACAAATAATTAACAGTAAAGGAACCACCATACTTTCTTCTTCATCTTGCGCCAAAGTGGCTAATGCGATAGGTAACATCATTAACGTAGTGGCGGTATTAGAAATCCACATACTTAAACCGGCAGTTGCTAACATAAAGCCCAGTAAAATTCTCCGCCTGCTATGAATACCAACTATTTTTAAAACCCAATAAGCTATTTTGCGGTGTGTACCCGTTTTTTCCATTGCAGCCGATAGCATAAAACCACCCATAAATAAAATGATAATATGATTACCCAAAGGAGCAGCTGCAGCTTTATGACTTAAAATACCAAATGCTGGAAATAGAGCAAACGGAATGAGTGACACGACTGCAATGTGAATAGGCTCCAATATCCACCAAACTGCACACAAAGTAGTAATCACGGCAGTCCACGCTGCTTCATTTGTCATGCCATCCACATTAAAACAAAAAATGCCCACAAGCCCTGCTAAAATTGGACCGCTAGCAAAAGCTAAAATATTATATTTATTCAATTTATTATTCCCTATAATTAAGTGATAAGTGCTAATAGAATACACTTTTTTCGTATTTTATCAAAATGGGATGGCAATAGTGGTAGGTTGAAAGGTTCCTACCCAGGGACTGCCCCTACAAGATATTTTTGACGCAGGGAATCATTTAATATGCACTATTAATAAGGAACGTGCGCAAAATAACTTCTAAAACACTTCGTTCAAACATGAAATGATGTGTTTACAACTGTGGTATAATATCAAATTATCGTCGTGTTGATTATACCCACTACAATTCTGTCATTATAATCTATGTCTATTCAATCATTTACATTAAAAAATTACCGATCCTTTGTTGATCGCACAACTATTGAATTACGTCCACTCACACTTTTGTTTGGCTATAACAATTCAGGTAAAAGTGCATTATTGCGTGCTTTGCCCTTTATTGCCGATTCACTCAAAGGACAGTCCCGTACCCCATTGGCATTAAATAGTCCAGCTATACGGGGAAGTCATTTTAGTGATTTATTATCTCATATAAGTGGGAGACAGGAATTTGATATAGAACTGTCAATTCTTGATTATGATTTGAAGTGGACTATTCGTCGTTTTCCTGAATTAAGAACCCATGTTGTTTCACGTTATTTGATTAATGAACAAACAAATGTGCAGTGGTTAGCAGAATCCAAACAGAAAAATAAATATCTTATTCAAACAGATGATGTTTCATTCAAAAGTGATCTGTCTTTTCATGGATTATTAGCCAATGAAGATGGTTCAGATGAAAGAATCCCGAATATAGGAGATACAAAAGTTGAAATAGATGATGAAATAAGAAACGAGAATATCTATGTGCAATGGTTAACTTCTGTCCGTAAACCACCGTTAAGAAATAACCCATTTAAGGGCGCGGCACCAGAATATTTAGCACCTGATGGGCGCTCCGCCGCTGATATTTTAGCTTATGACAGCATTTTTGACGAATTACTGATATTGCCTAAAGTTTCTAGTTGGTACGAAAAAAATCTACAACAAAAAATTGTTATAGAAGAAGTCGCTGAACATTTTCAAATTAAATTGCAACGTCTGACAAATTCACCGTGTAAAGTGAACATCGTTGATGTTGGTGAAGGATTGATTCAAGTCTTACCGGTGCTTGTTGCTTGTGCAATGGCAAGTGAAGGCTATACAAATATGTTAGCGATAGAAGAACCTGAATCACATCTCCATCCACAACTACATGCGGCATTAGCCGAGCATTTCTTTGAACTGGCTAGACAAGATGAACCACCAAAAGTCTTGCTTGAAACGCATTCCGAGAATTTTCTATTGCGAACTCAACTTGAAATTGCACGAGGGGAACTTGATCCAGAATTAGTGATGGTTTATTGGGTGCGTCAATTAGATGATGGTCGAAGTATTGCTGAACCGGTCGTTTTTGATAGTAAAGGGCGACCACAAGGTGAATGGCCCCGAGATGTTTTTTATACAGATATAGAATTATCTAGACAACTGGTTCAAGAAAGGCGTAAACATTTATGAGAGTTATTTTGAAAGCAGAAGTTTTTGCTTCTCAGCATATTAAGCATCTTGATATCACTGCGTTAATCAAATTCGGTCTTGATGAGCGTCATTTAATACAAGTAGAGCCATTGGATGCCGATGAAGTACGTGACTGGCTTAATAAACAAAGTGACGATGTTCGTGAAGAATGTGAATTAGCATTTGATTCAGGCTATCGTTTAGACAGTGATGAATATGGGCAATTTTCACCGTTTACTATACAAGTTGCTTGTGTTGATAAAGCGCAATGGTATCAAGAGGAACCACTTTTACCTTTAGATATTGCTCTAAAATTTTTATCTCAGCCTTTTATTATTTTTGTTGAAAATAGGCGTAATGATTCAGCTTTTCTTAGAGCCACTGCTACCGGTTGGCGAAAACAAAAATTAGAAAAATTCTTAAATGAAGACTGGCTCAAATTTGAGGCGGGTGGCGGTATGGGTGAAGTTTTAAAATATGTCGAAGAAATTTCAGAACCACCTGAAAAATACCTGCGTCATTTTGTTTTATTTGACAGTGATGCTCTTGAACCTGATAAACCAAGTAAACAATCTGAAGACGTAGTGACAGCTTGCGGTAAATCAGTTTATTTTCATCGATTAAAACGAAGGGCAATTGAAAACTATTTACCACTTAGCACATTGTCAGCATGGATGGGGATCAATGTGCATAAAAAAGTGAATGGCATTTTAAGAAGAAAGCTAGTCGATGCCTTTGCAAAATTGAGTTCAGAACAACGCCATCATTTTAACATGAAAAAAGGCTTTAAAGGCGATTTAAAAAAAACTAAGGCGGATGATGAAAAAGAAACCGAACAAGAACATCGGCTTGTCAGTCATTTTTACCAGAATGTCTCTACCGAAATCAGAATCGTCTTGGCTCAAGGTTTCGGCACAGACATTGCCGAACTTTTTAAAGAAGAACATTTTTTAATAAAAGAAAAATGGCTATATGACGACAAAAGTTTAATTTTAGAACTTGAACCGATGCTAAAAAGACTTTTGTCATTAGTATAACCAGAATAACCAACTATGAGTATTCAAAGTTCCATATCAGAACCCCAAATTAAATATCTATATCAACTACTTGATCAAATTGAAAATGGTAAACTTTTCGTGCCTAAATTTCAACGTGGTTTTGTTTGGAAAGATAATCAACGTTTAAACCTCTTACGGAGTATTAAATCAGGTATTCCGATAGGCAGTCTTCTCCTTTGGGAAACCACTCAATATGATCTGATCACTTTTGACAAAATTGGGGGACTTTCTGTACCGCCCCCCCCCAAACCAAACTCTCAGATACCACGCGTTTATTTGTTAGATGGGCATCAAAGGCTATCAACACTTTTTGGTACGCTTAAACGCCCAGTGAATGAGGCTTTAGAAAATAAAGCCAATATCGTTGATGAGATAAATTGGAGAATTTATTATGATTTAGAAGAAGAAGATTTTATTTTGTTAAAAATGCGTGAAATACCTAAATATAATTGGCTACCAGCTAACGTTTTGTTAGATAGTCTTGCATTGCTGAAGTTTTTGCGTACCTTAAAAGACGATGAATTAATTCAACGGGCTGATCAGCTTTCAAAAACGTTTATAAGTTATAAAATACCCCTTGTTGTTGTTGAAACGGATGACTTAGAACATGCAACCACAGCTTTTCAAAGGATTAATAGCACGGGTACTAAGATGAGTAATGTTGATATGGTAGCCGCACTGAGTTGGAGTAAAGATTTTGATTTAAAGGAAAAAATACGAGAAGTCCAGGAAAAATTAGCAGATGTGGATTGGGCAGAATTAGATGAAAAATTAATTTTATCTGCTTGCAAAGCTATTTTAGAATTAGAAATTTATAAAGCAAATGCTGAGACGACTAGCAAAAAAATCAAGAAAAATCCTAAAATTCTTGATGAAGTCGCTAAAAATTTTATTCAAGTCGCTAAATTCCTTCAAGATTGTGGTATTTACTCGCCACAAATGTTGCCTTATGGTTATCAAAGTGTTCTTTTAGAAGAAGCGATTCGAGCTAACCCTCTTCCCAATGATACGGTTTTTCAAGAACTAAAAAATTGGTTATGGCGAACGGCTTATACTGAAGAATTTAGTGGTATCAATGAAGCGAGTATGCAAAGGGCACTTGATAATATTTTATCTCTTGCCAAGGGAGAAATTTACGAAATTGGAACACTCAAAGAAAAAATAGTGCCATTTCCAAAACAATTTCATTTTAAATCATCGCGTGCAAAATTACTCGCGTTGAGGTTGGCTGAACTCAAACCACGACATATAGATGGAACACTTTTAAAAGCAGGAGAACTATTAGGATTACATGGTAACTATGCTATAATACGTCTTAATAGTAACTATCCATCCATTCCAGAAAATTGTTTTATCTTTGAGCTAAAAGAAGCTTCTAAATTTAGGAATTATTTGTTAAATAATCGTCTTAATCAAGATTCATTATTTCCTTCCTTAGGTGATTGGGATAAAGATTTTTTAGACAGTCACGCTATTTCAAAAATAGCTGCACAAGCACTCAAGCAAGGCGATTATGAAAAATTTCTGTCAGAGCGGCGAAAGACTTTGATTAAATTAGAAAAGTCGTTTATCCAACCACTAGGGCTTGATTATGATTGATTATACTCCGATCTGAATATAATACCGAGTGCCTACCAAGGAAAATTCAATTTATAGCCAATACCATAAATGGTACTAATGACTTCCTTATTAGGCAGTTGGCTTGCGATCTTTTTACGCAAATTTTTGATATGCGAATCAATGGTACGCTCATAGCCATCAAAGTAATAATCTCGCATCAGATTTAATAATTTTTGACTGGAAAATACGGTGTGTGAAAAGATAGTTACTGCTTATAACAATGATGAAGGTTAAATGCGAGAATTAGCAGAACGTTTTAAAGTTTCGTTTAGCTTTGTAGCTAGTTTGCTACAAAAATTTTTCAGGGCGAAATAGCCCAAAAATCTCATTGGAGTGTGACCGCCAGCGTTAATATTTGTGTCAGGGGAGGCTTTTCTAAAGGAGTTAATAGAAAGTCAACCGGTTCTAACTCTGGCTGAAATTCGTGATGAATATAACCAACACTCTACATAAAAAAACGACCACCAAATTTTAATAAGATACAATTTGTGCTTCAGTACTTAGGAAAATATCTCTTGAATAGGTAAATGAATATTCATTACCTCATCAATAACCTTGGCATCCTTTTTTGAAACAAAGGTTTCGCGCTGATTCGGCTGCGAGTAAACCGTAATAATTTGCATACTGGGATTAACTAGCCAACATGATTTGGTGCCAAGCTTAAAAAAAGCGTTGATTTTCCTAATCAGATAACTGATCGCCTGTCTAGGAGAAAGTATCTCTATTACCAAATCAGGTATTTTGGAGACAGTTACTAAGTCGTCTTCCGTGTCTGGTATAATTGGAGGTTCCAGATAAGCGCAAACATCGGGTTTAAGTTCATACTTGCCCTCAAGTCGATATTGACTTAAATCATGCTGGCTAATGTCTAAGCTCAGTTCGCTGATGACTGTTAGGTTTTTGTTCTCCTTCAACAGTAGATAGTTTAACTTAGTCTGCGCTATGCCGTGATTTAACGATCCCATTTTGTCTTCTCCATCAATTCCGTTATGTTCAACTTCATACGAGTCGCTCATGTCTTTACTCCTAATATAATAATAAATAACCATAATACCAAAGCACGATGGATTAATGCAACTGCGCGTCCAATATCGTTTGCAGTTGGTGGTTTGCTGGTACAAAAAATAGGGCTGTTTTTTATCTGCCCATGATAATGCGCTGATTCACCTAAAATAACTTGCAACGGTTATTATTCGCATCATAACTAATATTCTGTCAATGTTCTATTGATGGGTTGATGTTTTTATAACTCTTTGATTATTATGGAATAAATAAAATTTCATCCGTCAAAACAAATTGCATTTCGACAGGCTAGATCTGTCACCTATTTTTTTTTAAAATTGTCATGTTTGATCTGAAAAATGAGTTATATCGTAGCAAACATGGTTATAGCTTTGCTAAGGAACGTGCATGAAATAAGTTCGTTTCGAGGTTTTCGTTTTTTGAAGAAAAATGAAAACCTCGAATACTAAGCAAGCCTCCGAAATGGTCCAACTCTCCGCTTTCGCTCAACTTTTCGCCTAAAATCTGGAGGCGATCTCTCAAAATCTTTGCTATCATGAATAGTGCGTAGCAATCTTTCCCAAAGATGATGATTATTTCTTAATCTATCCCAGCCTTGCTCCGCTTTATATTCTACACGGAGTCTGTTATCAAGATCATTGAGTATTTCCATTTCCATTTTGTTGACAAACCCTACAAAGTTTTTGTGAAGATAAAAATCCATGATGATAACCATTAAGACAATACTTATCACACTGGTTAACAAGAATGCCATAAAAAATTTGTAGGAAAGCTTGATTTTCATATTATTTTTCATTGTGTTAAAAGAATCTATTATAACAGCTTTTAGAGACTTTTATCATTCTTCACATTAATAACATTTTTTCATCACACTTTCTCCATAATTTATGGTTATGATGTGTATTAACAAGGCAACTTAAATCTTTAAAAGAATTAATTAACCGTTGTCAAATATTAATCGTTTGAATTAAAAGTAGAGGAAAAAATTATGAAAACAATTACAACTTTGTCAAGTGCCATTGCCTTAAGTTTGACAATGGGAACTGCCGTTGCAACCGATAGAGCGAACAGGCTGCTAGAGAAATTTGATGTAAATCAAGATGGTTCTATCGTAGGGGATGAAGTTCAGTTTGTGCTAACCAAAAAATTCACAACTGCTGATGCTGATGGTAATGGTTTGCTAACGCAAGATGAAATGTTAACCGCTCATGAACAACGCCACCAAGAACGAGCAGCGGAACGTTTTGCTGAGTTAGACACTGACGGAAACGCTTCACTGAATGTAGAAGAATTTCAAGCGGGTAAACCACCTGCTGGAAAACATGGCGGCAGATTAGAACGAAGGTTCTCACGACTAGATATAGATGGTGATGGTATGCTTTCTAGCCTAGAAATAAATGCGCCGTTATTGGAGAGGTTTGAACGCTTGGATACTAACCAAGATGGTGTAATTTCTGCGGAAGAAATGCAACAGATACATAACCGGGGTCATCGTTCGCGTAGATAAAAAAACTCGTACAACACGGTTGAGTTTGAAACCTGACAGGTTTTAAAAACCTGTCAGGTCTGCTCTACCCATCCTAATAAAAAAATTCAAAAATGACCCGTTAGTAGTATACTTAAATTTAAGGCTAGCAATTCTTTTATTAAAAATAATAGGATTCTCATCCTTATAATTGTTGATCAAGCTTTGAACGCCGCTGACAAAGTTAAAACTTTGAAGGCTACAGCTTGCTATAAAACTCTGGTGATTTAAAAAAACGCTGTGATTCAATGAAAAAAATCAAATTACTTTTACTCTTTTTTTACATGATGTTTATCAGCTTGCCACTCATTGCAAGCAGTCTTGGCACCCATTGTTGGCAACAGGTGCCTTTTGCTCATGTTGTTTGCTTTGAAGTAAATGATGTGAATGGGCACTACTTTTCTTTGATAGGCGAGACGATTGTCTCTGATGCCCAGTATCCGCTTGATGGTTCCGCTTTGTTTGATGGTAACAATAAGCTCTTTCGCTTATCATTTACCCAAAATATGGGAGATATTTTTGTCTTTGAAAATGCTGTTAGCATTGATCCAACTAGCCTCAGTGGTACATGGATAGATGATGGGGGCAATTTTGGTGAGTTTCAGTATCTTGGAGTCGCACCGCTTGATCCGGATGAACTTAAAGCGATTACGACGCGCCGTGCTAAGAAACAACGCATTAAGAAATAGATTTCTTGATGACAAGAAACCCAGTTTTTAAAAATGGTTCTTCTATTTGGGATTATAAACTGTCGTTTCCTAAAAACAACCAAAACACTGGCTGTATTTAACAGTGAACGAGTAGCAACGGTTTCTTCGCGCCGTTTAATTAAGTTCGCTTGGGTAGCCTTTTCTGCTTGTGCCATTAACATACGAACAAACGGATCACGGTGTTTTATTGGTAATGATCCAGCTTTTAATTTGAACTTTTATGTAGGGTGGGCAAGGTGGTTTTCTTGCCCACCATTGGTGGGCTGAAAATGTTAAAATATTTATGCGTAGCTACATATACATTTATTTGTAAAAAAAACCATCATCTCGGAAATTTAAAAAATCTCATTTAAGGAATTAAACATGAATAAAGAAACTGTCACTATCACTGACAATCGAACAGGAAAATCCATCGACTGCCCCATTAAAAAAGGGACACATGGTCCTTCCGTCATAGATTGCCATCAATTGCCATCAAAATTAGGGCTATTTACTTTCGATCCGGCTTTTGTCACAACCGCGAGTTGTGAAAGCAAGATCACCTTCATTGATGGTGAAAAAGGTATTTTGTTGTATCGTGGCTATCCAATTGAACAGTTAGCTCAACACAGTAGCTATCCAGAGGTGTGCTATTTACTGTTATATGGCGAACTACCAACACGCGAACAAATGGACAATTTCAATCATTCCATTTCTCAACACACCTTGCTACATGAAGGCTTGGTAAATTTTTACAAAGGATTTAGGCATGATGCTCACCCAATGGCGATGCTTGTCGGCGTAGTGGGCGCAATGTCTGGTTACTATCCCGACGCTTTGGATATTCAAAATCCAGAACATCGTAATATGAGTGCGGTGCGCCTGATTGCCAAACTGCCGACGATTGCCGCGAAAATTCATAAGTACTTAATAGGGCAACCTTATGTCTATCCACGCAATGACTTGAGTTATGTGGCTAATTTTATGCACATGATGTTTTCTGTGCCTATGGAACCCTATCAATTTAATGAAAAGGCGACTAGAGCTTTAGAAATCATGCTCATCTTGCACGCCGATCATGAACAAAATGCCAGCACCTCAACAGTACGTTTAGCCGGCAGTTCACAAGCTCATCCCTTTTCTTGCGTTGCGGGCGGTATTGCAACCCTGTGGGGACCAGCGCATGGGGGCGCGAATGAAGCTGTCATTCGTATGCTACACGATATTAAACACCCCAAAAACATTCAGGAATATATCCGGCGTTTTAAGGATAAAGACGATCCAATACGACTAATGGGGTTTGGGCATCGTGTCTATAAAAACTATGATCCGCGAGCCAAGATTATCCGGGATAGCTGCTATAATCTGTTAGAGGAACTGGGTATGAAACAACATGTTCTATTTGACATTGCATTGGAATTAGAACGGATTGCCCTGGAAGACGAATACTTTATTGAACGCAAACTATATCCCAATGTTGACTTTTACTCAGGCATGATTCTTCGTGCTTTAGGTATTCCCCTGAATATGTTTACAGTCATGTTTGCGGTAGCACGTACCGTCGGTTGGGTAGCCCAATGGATGGAAATGATGGAAGAACCTAATTTGAAAATTGGTCGTCCACGTCAATTATATACAGGTGCTCAACGGCGAGATTATGTGCAGGTAGAAGAACGTATTTAGGAAAGCGGAAATTTTTATCACCAGGTATTTTCCAAACTATTGAGAAATCCAATTTTTCAAAAAATCGGATTTCTAACTTCTGCGTACCTACTTACATCTGCTTAAAACGATAAACATAAGCGCGACTGACAGTAAGTTCTTTTTTCTTATGTTCATATAATTCAAGAGAATAACGCCCTTGGAAACTGCGACTAACACGGGCAATAGCACCAACTCGCACAATAGTACTGCGATGAATACGCCAAAAATAGTTTGGATGCAAAGAAGTTTCGAGTTCTTTAATTGAGGTTTTGATCAACCATTCTTTTTCTGGCGTAATGACAGAAGTATATTTATTACCCGCCTGAAAATAACTCACTTCATTGACTGGCAACATCTGAATTTCATTCAAATAACCCACCTTTAACCATTGCAAATAGGAAACAGTGGATTGCTGGCTTTTTGTCAATTGCAACAATAGTGTATCAAAATCTACCTGTTTTTCACCTAATTGTTGTTGTAGACGAGTCACGGTTTTTTGTAAACGTTCTTGAGTAACGGGTTTGAGCAAATAATCTACTGCCGCATTTTCAAACGCTTGTACTGCGTATTGATCATACGCTGTTATAAACACCACACGACAAGCACCATTACAGTGTGCTACTACTTCCAGCCCCGTCATGCCTGGCATTTGAATGTCTAAAAAAGCAATATCTGGCTGTTTGGATTGTATCAGTTCAAGGGCTTGAGGACCATTAATAGCCTCACCACAGATTTGTAGAGTGGACCATAAATTAGCCAGTTGTTTTCTGAGATGATTGCGTAAGGGTGCTTCGTCGTCAGCAATGATAGCAGTTGTCATATTGATTTACCTAACGGAACAGAAAGATTAACATATACACCACAAGGTATATTTTGTTTTATTATCATTTTAGCTTGATTTCCATAGAACGCACGTAAACGTGCCCTAACATTGTTCAAACCCATACCCGTTCCATGTTCCCCCTGTAAACCTATCCCAGTATCTACGATTGCAATATCTAACTTATGGGCTTTACTGGTAGTAGCACTAATAGAAATCGTTCCCCCCTCTAATTTTGGTGCCAGTCCATGTTTAATAGCATTTTCTACTAGAGGTTGCAATAATAATGGCGGCAAACTAATAGTGTGAAATATGCCTGGTACTTTTATACGGTACTGTAACCGTTCCCCCATGCGTATCGTATGAATATCAAGGTAAGTCTGTAGTAAGTCCAATTCATCTTTTAACGTCGCTTTTTCATGACGAATACGTCGTAGAGACACCCGTAAATATTGCGTAAAATTTTCCAGCATCATCGACGCACGTTTAGGCTCCTCATCAATAAGACTTAACACATTGGATAAAGTATTGAATAAAAAATGTGGCTCAATTTGCGCCTGTAAAAGTTTAAGATGAGCCTCCATCAACTGTTTTTCACTAGCCAACTGTTGTAAACTGGCTTCCCGTAAGGCAATACTATTTTCCATAATAATATTTCGCGCATGAAGAATGTAAGAAACAATGGTGCCAAATGCGACCGTGCAAGAAAGTAATATTACTAACAAGTTGGGATCATGAGTAATAATTAGGTGAAGATCAATACCAATAATCCAATTAGCAATGGTAACACCAATAATACCACCCAGTGGAATAGAAACTATGAAGCTAAATATATCCGGTTTATCTAAGTGTCGTATAATTGTCAAGCCCATAGCGGCACAAAAAATACTCAAACCAATGGATTGAGAATAAATAAAACTTATCTTAAAGGAATTATGTCCAATCAGCAAACTAACAAATATCGCAATAAGGGAATTGAATAATAATGTCAATATGAGTTCAGTTATAAATCTTTTTCGCATAGAATTATCATACCATAACCCAGTTTATCAAAATTTATTTTTCTATATATCTATCCTATTTGCAACTCACCCCCTTTTTTTGTCGTTTCGTCACTTTTTGATTGCACTTTTTTTGGTATTTCGATAGACTGACACACAGTTTTTAAAATTTATTCAGGTTTATCTATAAATGAGGTAATCAATCATGTTAAAAAATACCTTAGCAATTGGCATTTGTATGTCTTCATTGTTATCAGTTACCGGTATTGCAATGGCTTACCAGTCAAATTATGACAATGTTCAATGGGAAAAAAGAGGTAGCGATACTCTCTATTGTATTGATATTACTGATGAAAATTGGAATATCTATCCTGGCTATCAAGCGATAGCCTGTGATGAAGATTTGTACCATTTTTCACCGCGTCTCTATGTGCAGGAAGTACTGAAAATAAATTTAAAGCCAGAGCAAATTAAGGGGATAACTTTTTTGTGGCGAGTTTGGTCACCAAGCGGTTATGGTGGCACCGGCTTTGAGGGTAAAGTGACTATCGGCTCTGACTGTGGTTTGCCTCACCATTCGGATGCAGAATCAGTGCTGCAATGGGATTGTCGTTTTGACGATACCTTCGGTTCCGCCGAGTGGCAACATGGCGATGAAAATGGTTCCGTAACATGGACTGATGATGAGGGCAATGGTTCCGCCGAGTGGGAGCATGGTGAAAAATGTGGTTCGGTAGAATGGAGTTATGAAAGTGGTTCAGTCAACTGGCAACATGACGACGAGTGTAGTGTCAACGAGTGATAACTAATAAGGAAACGAAAACAATGAAACAAGCCATAATTTTAGCATTCCTCTTAGGTATTGGAGAGGTATCAATTGCGAGTACCGTTACAGTAGTCATTAATGGAGTAGAGGTTAATAAAGGTAATATCCGGATTGGACTATTTGATAATCCGGCAGAATTTCCTCATGGAGAGCCTAAGATGGGAGAAACTGTCGCTAGTAGCCTTCCCAGTTTAAAAGTGCATTTTACCGATTTACCACACGGTAATTATGCCATCGCATTATTTCAGGATGCTAACTCAAACGAAATTTTGGACAAAAATTTCCTGGGTATTCCAAAGGAAAAATATGGGTTTAGTGGTAAAAAAGGTTTTTTTGGACCGCCAGATTTTGTAGATGCCGTGTTCACTTTGAAAACTGATGAACAAGAAGTATTGATAGATATTGACTGAGGTTCTTTGATAAAACCTGACAGGTTTCAAAAACCTGTCAGGTAGTGGTATTTAAGAAACCAAAATTTTTCAAAAAGCGGGCTATGAATATTGGAAACGAAACCAAAATATGGATAAATATCTAACATCAAATGTTGAGTATTGGGGGTGTCAACTTTGTGAACAGCTATTTTGTTTAGAACTAAATGTCCATGAGTGTCATGCGTAATAATATGTGTTTTAGGGGGAAGTCAGAACAAATGTATGCTGTCATATTCAAAGCAAAAATTCATAAATTAGATAAAGCCTATTCTGAAATGGCAAAGCGAATGAGAGAATTAGCAATTAACAAGTATGGTTGTACCGAGTTTATCTCAATAACTGAGGGAACTCAAGAAATGGCAATATCTTATTGGAAAAGCCAAGAACAAATAAAACAATGGAAAGAAAACTCAGAACATTTAGTTGCACAAAAACGGGGGCGTTCAGCCTGGTACGAGTCTTATAATGTGCAAGTTGTAGAAGTCATACGTGAGTATAGTAATAACACATCACTTATTGAATAGGAAGAAAATATGCAAAATTATGATGCAATTGTCATCGGTGGAGGTTTAGGTGGACTTGTTGCAGGTGCCAAACTTGCGAAAGAAGGTAAACAAGTTCTGCTTCTCGAACAACATAATGTCCCCGGCGGTTGTGCCACTACCTTTAAGAGAAATGAGTTCACTATGGAAGTTGGGCTCCATGAAATGGATGGGCTTTATGATGAGACCGATCCCAAGCAAAGAATTTTTAAGGATTTGGGCGTTTTTGAGAATGTGGAGTTTTTAAAGTTGCCAGAGTTTTACCGTTTTAAAAACCATCGGGTGGACGTTGTTGTTCCAGATGATGCTGAACAAGCTATTGAGTTGTTGACTAACCAATTTCCAGAAGAGGCAAAAGGAATTAAGAAGTTTTTTAGAAAAATCTTTGCGATACGGAAAGAGGCGAACAGAACTGTTCCTTTATGGTGTCGTCGGTGGAAGTTTGACATACTCATGCCGATATTTCCTGCTATTTTTCCCCATCTTGCTTTTAATAGTTATGCGACTTTGGGAAAGTATCTGGATTCGATTATAGACAACGAGGATTTAAAGCTCATTTTGGCTGCCAATGTTGGCTACTATCACGATGATCCTTATAGCATGTCACTTATCTACTTCTCGGTTGCCCAAGGTGGCTATTATAAAGGGGGTACTTACATAAAAGGGGGCTCCCAAAAGCTGTCTGATTATTTGGCGAAAGTCATAAAAGATAATGGGGGTGAAATTCTCCTACGCCATCTAGTAACTGGCATTATCGTAGAAAATAATAAGGCTGTCGGTGTGAATTATAAGGAGAATCGGAAAAATGCCATTCATATAATGAATGCTCACGCAAAAGTCATTATCGCCAATGCTGCTATTCCCAATGTGGTTGATATGCTTCCAGAGAAAAATAAGCAGGCGAAGAAAGTCAAGAACTTGCAGAAAGCTTGTTCACTTATCACCATTTACTTTGGTTTTAATAAGGAACCGAAGGCGTTAGGGAATAAACACTATTCCACATTTGTATTTGATGACAGTATCAATACATTGCAAGATATGCCAGCGAATTTCCGTGGTAATTTTGCAGACAGAAACTATGTTTTTGTTGATTATAGTCAAATAGAATCTGAGCTGGCACCTGCTGGTAAAAGTGTTGGAGTGATTTGTACGATTGACTATCTTTCCGATTGGGAGAATTTGAGTTCTGAGGAATACAAAGCCAAAAAATCTCAAGTTGCCCAAATTTATCGGGAGAAATTGGAGAAACTCATACCCGGCATAGATAAGGAAATTGGATGGTGTGAAGTAGCGACTCCGAAGACAATTAAAAGGTATACGCTTAACCCTCATGGTACAGTTTATGGTTATGCCCAAATACCAAAACAAGCGGGTCCTTTCAGAACACGGATAAAATCGCCAGTAAAAGGGCTTTATTTTGCGTCAGCATGGACAAATCCGGGAGGTGGTTTTACCGCTGCAATCATGAGTGGGTGGCTTTGTGCTAATGAAGTTATTGGAAGTATAAACATCTAAACATTGTCTGAATCAGAATTTGCAGAATTTTAGAATTAACAGAATATATTATTACAATGATTTATGATGATTTTATTCTGTCAATTTTGATTCAGACACTTAAAAATATCCTGTACAAAACGTAATCTTATGAAAACACTTCATCTGTTAGCCATTTATACGCTAACATTAGTAATATCTTTACATTCAGTAGCAGCGTTTGCCTGTACCATTTTTCATGCCACAAATCAGAATGATCAAGTTTTAGTCGGCAGAAATTTTGACTGGGAAACAACAGGCGGCAAAATTTGGTTTATCCCAGCAACTGATACCAGCAATGGCTTGTCTATCCTTGAACAACTTGGCGTGGATATGCCTTATGAGGGCATCAATGACAAAGGATTATTCATCGCTGTTACTGCGGTGCCGGATACAAATACGCCTCTTTCACTTGTGAAGCCAATCAGAAAGAGTTTAGAATTGGTGAGAATAGTATTGGAAAAAGCCCAAACTGTTGATGAAGCGTTGCAGATATTTCCCCAATACACCGTCGTTTTTGGTGCTTTTTTAGGGAATCCATTGGTGCATTATAAGATTGTGGACAAAAATGGCGAGTCGGCAATCGTTGAATACGTTGATAATGAAATGAAAATCATCAGAGGCGTTAATAGTCAAGTGATGACAAATCATTATGTTACAGCTCCAAAGCTTGGCACCGCTAGTGAAACTTCTTTTGCGCGGTATAATGCTATAAAAAACAATTTGCAACCACCTTACTCAGTAGCAAAGGTGCAAAATTTGTTAGCAACTGTATCCCAAAAGATTACCTTATGGTCAAATGTGTATGACTTGAACAAGCAAATCCTTTATATTACGTACAGAGATTCAAAAACAGTTGTGTTTGATTTGAAAAACGAGTTATATCGTGGCAAACAGGGTTATAACCTTGCTAACCTGAATGAGACATTAGAATATCCCGCAACCAAAACCAATGTTATTGTTAGACCCCATTTTGGATATGGTATGCTTGACGATGAAAGTGTTTATCATTATGGTGGGCGTATTTTGCTCCCGGTCACCGATAATAGAAGCTATGGATTGGAACTAACCAAATTTGTTGGCGATAATGATGAATCATTTTCGTCAATTGGAATCGTTTTAGAACAACGCTTATTTAACTGGTTCAATATGTCAATTGGTACAATTGGCTATTTTGATTACGGGGTGGACTCGGATAATGTGATTGGATTGACGACCAATCTTGGCTGGGAGCCTGACAATCATATACCATTTAAGCCATTTGTCACTTATCGAAATGATATGATATTTGGTAATGAGACGGATTCGATACATTCATTGAGTATTGGTTTTAGTTGGGCGTTTTAAATGGGAAGTTAGGTAGGCAACAAAAAGACGTTGCTCTACATGACTATTTTGAAAATCTGTAGAAATCCGATTTTTGAAAAAATCGGATTTCTTGAGAGCTATATGATAAGCGTATGATCTTAGCAGTAGATGTGTGTTATCACGAAACTTCTGCAACTATTGCTGGAGTAATATTGACAGATTTTTTAAGTGATACACCAGAAAATATAATAATGAGTGAAATCGTAAAGGTAGAAGAATATATTTCCGGTGAATTTTATAAGCGTGAACTACCTTGTATTGTTCAATTATTAGAAGAACACAATGTGAAACCAAACTGCATCATTGTGGATGGTTTCGTCTATTTAGATGGCAAGGCAAAACCTGGCTTAGGGAAAAAATTATTTGACTATCTTAACGGTGAAGTAAACATTATTGGTGTTGCTAAAAATCCTTATAATGAAATACCAAAAGAATGTGAGGTATATCGTGGAAAAAGCAACAAACCACTTTATGTAACATCTGTTGGAATTGATATAACCCAAGCCAAAAAATTAGTCAAATCAATGCATGGTGAGTTTAGAGTACCCACTTTGTTAAAACGAGTAGATAAAATTTGTCGAAGAAATTAGAGAAGGTATTAGTTTTCAAAAAAGGAAAATCATGCCAAGCGGTAAACAAATACTTTTATCTGTGTTGCAAGAAATCTCACAGCATAATCATAAAAATAATGAGTCTGGGGTAGTAAAACAAGGCTTAGGAATTTCAAAACCAAATGTTTTTCTTTCAGATTTATTTTCAGAGCTAATGGAAGACGACGTATTGCCTGAACGAATAAAAAAACGCTTTCCCGAATTGACACAAGAAGAATATTCAGGAGGGCTAGATATCATTTGGTTTCTTCTCTCTGCGTTTCAATATTGGGAAGAATTGAAAGGCGTAGAAAATGAAGGTGTTCTTGATAAAAAAGAATCCGAAAGGTTACTAAAGGCTAGTTCTAGACAATTAAAATTATTCGGTGAAGATATACTGAACGGAATTCAAAACCGTGAAAATATTTGATAAGAAAAACCCGACGCAGTAAAACAATTCACAATTATATACCTACTTATTTAATCACGAAACGAGAAAATATTCAATCCTTGTAATAACTATACTATATGCCCATCAGTTTCGTGAAAATATAAGAAATACCATTTTCACAAATTTGAAGTACGTTCAGTATACTTGGTAATAGGCATTATACCAATTTAATGTAACCCCTTATGTGTTCTGGATTTTTATAAAACCCTTGTATAAAGGCACTTTAGCTTAAAATGATTTTCAGGACTAAAACTCATAAATAGGAGGTTTTAGACAGACTTTTCAGGTTATTGATTAGGTGTCATTTTGCTCACCGCATGAGTGAAATAAAAAATATGGGTTATAAATCAATAATTTGAAAAAATTCCGAACACATAGGAATGTAACCCATTGATTTACTTAAAAATCCTATTTTAGTAAAGCTAATGAAATCAAGCATTTAAATTAAATCGGTATAATGTCTAATGTTTACTTTGAGGAATATGCAAGGGCTAACAAAGGAAAGATGCCTAGCTCAAATTATAAGGAAATTCATAAAATTATTTTGTGTTAAAGTTATTTTGTGTTATTGTGTTTGCTTTGTTTATTTTCAACTAATTTTTTCAAAGGAATTATGAAAACTCATAAACTATCAAAATTATTTTGTGTTGTGACTTTGTTATTTTCAACTTATTCTTTCGCAGCGGATAATCTCTCCGGTATCTGGGTAGGTGAAGTAAACAGTAACTGGAGTGGTCCTGATGCAAACTATAAGGATGATATTTACCTATCAATACATCAAACTACAAATAATGTAGCTATAGTCATTTTATCTGCTGTTGAAGAAACTAAAGACTTATTTTCATCAACTTATCTGGGCAAGGAGCTCAACAAATTGGAATCGTATGGCACTAATGCATACTTTCCTGATTATAATCCGATTGATAAATCATTGACATACATAAATGTCGCTTCTCCTATAAGAGTAAACATACATGAGGGCGGTCAATCTGGCATTGTTCATATACTTTGCGATGTATGCAGTGTAAGTTCAGTGATTGTAATACGTAAAATATTATAGAGTCAGCTAGGGTGAGCAATTATTTTTATTGCCCACCAACCCGGCTAAGTTTTTACGCTATTATGAAAGAATCTGTCAATTATAAAAGGAACAGCAAATGTCGAAACTTGATTTAACCAAAGAGTACAAGTCTTACTATAAGGCTGTGAAGAAACCAGTTAGGTAGGGTGGGCAACGTATTTTTGTTGCCCACCACTTTTTTAATGAGGAAGGTGGGCAAGAAAAGGACTTTGCCCACCCTACATGACTTATTGCATATAAGTTGGTACAGCATAAGTATTTTAACATTTTTTTAAGTGTAGGGTGCGTTCTACGCCCCTCATTTGCCATGCCCTGAGTAGTCACATCAATTGGAAATATTTTCATCAAGCAACTGAGATAATTGTTCACGCAAACAATCAAGTTTTTCAGCAGAATACAGTGCATGATTTTCGTAATCAGTTATAAAGAAAATATCCTCAACACGGGAACCGAGTGTAATAATTTTGGCATTTTTAACTCGCGCCTGACAAGCCAAAAAAGCTTGGGCAATACGTGATAAAACGCCGGGGCGATCTGTGGTAATCACTTTTATAATGGTATGGTTATTACCGGGATCCTGGGTAAAATCAACCTCAGTGGGTATAGAAAAGTGCTTAATCCGTCTTGGTATGTGGCGAGTGATTGGGCAGAACGATGAATCGATATCGCTGATGATTGTTTGTTTGATACCTTGTAAAATGTCATTAACACGTTCGTTTTGCTCAATTTGTTTGCCATTATTTTCTAAAACCGTATAACTGCTAAAGGTGTATTCGCTGCTTGGAGAGAGAATAATATAAGCATCAACAATATTCAAATATTGTTGTTCTAAAAAATAGGTGATCTCAGCAAATAAATAGTCACTATCTCGCGTATAAATAATGAATTGAGTACCCCCTTTGCTATCATCACGCTTTAGCACCAAAGGATTTGAAGAAATATCCTGGTTCAAAAGGACTTGTGTCTCGTATGCAATGTTTTTTGGTGAGCTATATAAAAAATATTCATCACCCAAATCGTCCCATAAAGCCGTGATACGTTCATTTTCTTCTGGATGATTCAGCAAAAGACGAGCGGCTTTTCTTATCGAAAATACATGGAATTGTTTATCTAAAACATCGCCTTGACGCAAAATGGCACGAGCTTTATGGTAAAGCTCTTTAAGTAATGTATCTTTCCAGTTGTTCCACTTAGGTGGATTAGTCGCTCTTATATCGGCAACCGTTAATAGATATAAGCAATCAAGGTGTAGCATGTCTTCAATGTGCATGGCAAATGCTTTAATCACTTCGGGATCGGAAATATCTTGACGTTGTGCCGTGTTAGACATAAGCAAATGGTTACGGACTAACCATCCCACAAAACGGGCATCATTATTTCCTATGTCATGAGAAAGGCAAAAATCTATTGCGTCTTTTTCACCTAATTCTGAATGATTGCCACCTCGTCCTTTAGCTACATCATGAAATAAGCCCGCTAAGTATAACAATTCTGGTTTGGGAATGTTTTGTATCAACTCTGAACAAAAAGGGAATTCGTGATAGAACTCTGGGAGACTAAAACACCTTAGATTACTGACGACAAAAATCGTGTGTTGATCGACAGTGTAAATATGAAATAAATCATATTGCATTTGTCCAACAATAGAACCAAATGTTGGAATATAGGCGGCAAGAACACCATAACTATTCATACGTCGTAGAGCATGAGTTAAACCTTGTGGCGCTCGAAGAATTTCAAAAAAAAGGCTCCGTGCCCGTAAGTCTTTGCGGAAAACGTCATCAATCAAATAGTTGTAATGAAGAATCAGACGAATCGTAGCGGCGCGTATTCCCTTTATTTCCGGATGCTCTTGCATTAAAAGAAAAATTTCCAGCATTGCCCAGGGATAAAGCAAAAAGACTTTGTCATGAATCACTTCAATAAAATCATTGTTCACCTGAAATCGTCTATTTAAAGGGGAAACTTTCTTATGGGAAGCAGCATATAAAATGGCTTCTTGAAACAGTTGCAATAGCATATCATTAAGTGTGCTGATTCCTTTGACGGTACGATAATAGCGTTTCATCAATTTTTCAACGCCTAAACCGGCTTCGTCATCTTCATAACCTAATTTGGTGGCAAGGATACGCTGATAATCAAATAGCAAACGATCCTCATGCCGTTTGGCAGCCAAATGTAATAAACACCGGACTTCCCATAGAAATACTTGTCCCTCGATCAGGGTTTGATATTCTTTTTCGGCTAAAAAACCATGTTGTACCAAATCGTATAAAGTTTTGGCACCGAAATGACGTTTAGCGACCCAGCCTATCATTTGAATATCGCGTAATCCACCGGGCCCTTCTTTAATATTAGGTTCTAAATTATAAACGGTATCATCATATTTAGAATAACGTTGAATTTGTTCTTCAAGCTTTGCTGCAAAAAATGCTTTATTTGACCAAACGTGATTAGAAGAAATAGAAGCTTGCATTGTTTGAAATAAGTATTCTGAACCAGTCAGCAAACGGGTCTCCATGAGATTAGTCGCGACACTAATATCAGCTATTGCTTTTTCTTCACACTCTGCTAAAGTACGCACACTGTGCCCAATTTCAAGGCGAATATCCCATAAAAACATGATCAAGCGTTCAATACACGCTTGTGTGGTCTTATCCGGAGGGGATTTTAACAAAATTAACAAATCCACATCAGAATTCGGATGTAGTTCACCACGCCCATAACCACCGACTGCGATGAGAGCAGTGCTATTAAAATCAATATCCGTAAAATGTTGTTTCCAAGCATATAACAATATTTGATCAACTAACCAAGCCAATTGTGTCACATAATGGTTGGCATTTTTATGTGTTTTAAAACGTTCTTTAAGAATGTCATGTCCCTGTTCTAATGCATGGCGAAACACACTCAGTTCGTTCTGTTCTTTGGTTTTTAAATCATTTTCAAACTGTGGAGGGTTGAAAAGTTCAATATCTGTGTACATATTTAATTAATGAAAAATAATAGATTAAGAGAATACCAAATAGGAATTCCCAAAATTTAATATTACGGTAGGGTGTTGAGTCTGTGTAGTTACCTTTCGTGAAATTCAAATAGCTTTGTCAATCAACTTATTAAATTCCACTTCAGTAATAATATCTTTCATACTGTCTAAACGATCAAGAAAAGATATACCATTCAGATGATCATATTCATGTTGAAAGATTCGAGCCATAAAATCACTAAACACAAGCTCCTTAGTGGTGTTATCTCTTGTCGTATATTTTGCTCGGATACTTTTATATCTTGGTACCAAACCGCGTATGGTTGGAATGCTTAAACATCCTTCCCAAGCTTTATTTTGTTCCTCAGAAACCCATAATATTTTTGGGTTAATAATAGCAGTTGGCTCTATATTCGGTGCGTTGGGGTATCTTGAATTAGGGTGGGAAGCGATGACAAATATCTGTAGAGATTCATAAACTTGTGGTGCAGCGATGCCCACACCATCGGAATTTGATACGGTGATTAACATATCGTCAATCAAGGACTGAATTGATGGTTGGGTAATTTTTTCGATTTTAGCCGCTTTTAATCTCAGGACTTCATGACCAAGTTGAGCGACTTGACGTATGATTGGCATTTTGATTTGAGGAAAGAAAGTAGTTTAGACCTGACAGGTTTTTAAAACCGGTCAAGTCTGTCGAAACATAAGAAATCACCTTAGCCGTCTGATAATTTTTTAGAATAATCCTTAATCTCGGCATCCGCCTTTAAACCTGACACCAATTGACCAAATTCACTTGTACCCAGTGCTTGTTGTTGCTGTTCAGCTTTTTGGCGCAGTTCATCTTGTCTATCATCTGTTGTTGATTCCTCAGTTACAGGTGGGGGAACTACCCCATCTTTAACTTCTAATACCGTCACTAACGCATAATCACCATTATCTAATTTAAACCCCTTGTAAATTGCGGCATTTTCTGAAGGTTGTCCTATTTTAAAGGCTTCACGTACTATCACAGGTTGCTTGAGTGTCGTGTCTTTCCGCTTAATCCACTGTGCTGGTGACCAATTTAAGTCAGTAGCACCCGTCGATTTGGAATCACCTGTTTGTTTAATTTGATCCAGTAACGTTTTGCCTAAACTTTGCGCCTCTGCCCTCGTTTTATCGCGTGTGATGGCGCTAACAATCTCCTGTTTAAGCTCATCTAGAGGCTTGGCTTTTGCTTGTTCATGATCTTTCAGACGCAATATAACCGCATGTTGTTCACCAATTTCAATTGGCTCACTGTTATAGCCTCCTTCTAAAACATCATCGCTAAAAGCAGCCTCAATCACTTGAGAATGTGAAAGGATAGGATGTTGATCTTTTTGAGCACCTCCGGTACGATCAAATAACCCGGTACTTTTGCTCTCCAAATTTAAAGTTTCGATCAACACCTCTAAACTGTTTGGATTTTCAAAAGCTAAATTACCAAATTGTTCTGCTTGCCCTTCAAATTTTGTTTCAGCACCTTCTTTTTGAATATCTTTCTCTAACTGAGTACGCACTTCAGCAAACGAACGAACCACCTCCGGCTTGACATCTAGCAATTCAATAATATGAAAGCCATACTGACTTTTAACCGGTGTACTGACATCGCCGACTTTCATAGCCATGATAGCCTCTTCAAACGGTTTAACCATCATACCTGCACCGAACCAGCCCAAATCACCACCATTTTTCTTAGTGCCCACATCGTCAGAAAATTGCTTAGCTAACTCTTCAAAAGATTCGCCTGCATTTATTTTGGTTAACACCTCTTGGGCTTTTTTCAGAGCTGCCTCTATTTCTTCTTCAGTTGCATTGCCTTTAAACAAAATATGTCGCGCATTCCATTGCCCAGGCGTTGTGAAAGAGGCTTTACGCTCTTGATAAAGTTGTTTGAGCGTTTCCTCACTTATACTTTCGGTGCTAATTAAATTTGCTTGTGATAATTCTACATATTCAATACTCACTTTTTCAGCAGTCATGTATTGCGTAATATGTTCATTATAATACGTTTTAACTTCAGCATCGGTAATCGTAACAGAATCGTTAAAACGGTTCGCTGGAATAATTAAATAACTCAAGAAGCGTTGCTGTTCCTCAAGGAGGGTGCGTTGTTGTTGATCATAATCTGTCAAAAACGTAGAACGTAACACTCCTTCACGCAGTTGATCAGTCAACAATACTCGTCGCACATCCCACTCAAAGCGGGTGGGAGTCATACCTTGGTAACGTAAGGTTTCTTCATAGCGTTGTTGGGAAAATTGACCTTCCTCGTTGTAAAAAGCGGAAAAGCTATGAATACGGGTTGCTAATAAAGCATCCCCTATTCGCATACCTGCATCCATAGCGGATTGTACCAGCACCTCTTCTTCTATCATCTGTTCCAGTGTTTCTTGTCTGATTCTATTCTCCATGAATGATAAATCAATATTTTGATTTTGAAACATGGAGCGTAATTGTCGCTTACGTAAACTCACTTGTTGTTGGAAATCTCTTTCCGCCAGTTCAACCCCATTAACTTCAACAATGATTGTCTTTGGGGCGGGACTAAAATACTCATTTATTCCCCAAAATGCAAAGGGTACTGAAATAATCCCAACAATTACCCAAGCAAGCCAACCTCTGGCACCATCACGAATGTTTTGTAGCATGTTTTTTTTACCTATTAGCAATAAACATTATTATATTTTTTAATAAAAAATCACCTTAAAACAATACCTTTGCCAATTTAAAATTGTAGCCATTTCAAAAAAAATACTTATTTTTATAGTAGAATCAATAAATTAAAAATTGACGGATGCTAGAAATTGACGGTTTTTACAATTTGGCGAAAGTTTTGTAAAAGTAATCTAATTTTAAATCTTAAACATTAGAGTAACTATTCAGGGCAACCACAAGGGTGTGCAGCCTACGTATGAATATTTTTAGAACTCGCAATCAGAATATTGTTGTAGGGGCAATCCTTTATGGTTAGCCCTTGATGGGTATTTTATTTTTGGCGAGTTACCTCAGTATAACGGATTTAGGATACTTCGTTGCCGGAGCTTCGCTGCGATCAATTAACGGATTTTTCAGTTTGATTTAGTAGAACAGATTTAGGAAGTGCGGCTTTGCAGCGAGCAATTAACGGATTATCATTTGGGGGTGCTAAAAAAGATTTCATTTGGGGATGCTAAAAAAATCTGTTGAATTTATTAATCTGTTGTACTCAATTTAATAAGCAAAAAATTCGTTAATTTCCCTAATCCGTTGTACTCAGTTTTAGCGTATTAAAAATATTTCAAAAAAAGGGGGTATTTATTTTGATTAATCTCAAGGCTGAGTAGTTATATTAAATTCATAACTAGAATTTTCAACTATTCTATCTATAGTTTTTCAGTATAAATAAATTCACTTCAACCCAAACCATTTTTTTGAACATGATTTAGAATATTGATTTCCCGCAATTGTTAAGATTAAGAAGATTTTGGATAAAACTTTGGATAAAACTTTAAAGATATCCTAAAATAGAAGTGATGATTATCAAGTTAAAAAAAAAGCGTATCTTCATGATAAAGATACGCTTTTAGATAAAATGGCGGAGCAGACGGGAGTCGAACCCGCGACCTCCGGCGTGACAAGCCGATACTCTAACCAGCTGAGCTACTGCTCCAAAATTAAACTTGTTGCTCAAAAAAATAATCTGAACCCATTATACTCATTTTAAATCAAAAAAGCAAGCTTTTTTTCAAAAAATATCAATTTTTTTTCACCACCGTCATTAATTTAAATTAATAGCTAATAAAATCAATGAGTTATACAACACAATGAGCCATTATTCTTTTTTCAATGAGGCAGCAGGGCAAAAAAAACTTTGCCCACCCTACATAAAAGTTTAAATTATGCCCGTGTGTAGTATAGTTATATTAAATGATTGACTAAAGCCATTTTATGTATTTTATTTAAATTCCTGGGTGTTGAGGGACTTGAACCCCCGACTTTCGCCTTGTAAGGGCGACGCTCTTCCAACTGAGCTAAACACCCAATGATTTTAACTGTAATTAACTTTACTTTAAGGGCAGTTGTAAAATCATCATTCCAAAATCAATTAAAAAAATCAAGAAACCAAGTTAAAAAAAAACCTGGTTTCTATATGGAATAATTTACAGAGTGGTTATCCCTTACTAACCTCAAAATTAATGGGTGTTGAGGGACTTGAACCCCCGACTTTCGCCTTGTAAGGGCGACGCTCTTCCAACTGAGCTAAACACCCGCATTCTTGTTTACTGAATCTTTAAGTGCCTTACCGGGCTTAAATACCGGTACATTAGCAGCCTTAATATCTAGACGTTCACCGGTGCGTGGATTACGTCCAACCCTTGCAGCACGTTCACGTACCGAAAAAGTGCCAAACCCTATTAAAGTGACGGTGTCACCTTCTGCTAGAGCGTCTTTGATACTATCCATCAGGGCATCAATAGCTTTTCCCGATGCGGCTTTGGAAATATCCGCAGAATCTGCAACTGCTTGGATTAATTCTGATTTATTCATTTTTTCCCCATTTTACGAAAATAATGGTTAATGGTTAATGGTTAATGATGAACTATGTCCACCACTTAACGTTTTTAAATAAAAATGTGGCATCAAGCCCAAAAACGTGGTGGTATAATACACCTGACTGGAATGTATGTCAAGTGAAACTTCGTTATGAGCTTCTATTATCGTTTTTCAGAATAAATAAAATTTTACTTTAATCCAATTTAAAAATACTAGGTTGTCCCTAATTAGCTTGTATGCTAGTTTGTATGCTCTGATTTTGTCCAATAATGATATCATTGCTGATTGTAGCAGGTTTAAGAACGTTTTCCCCAGGCATGGGTACCCGTTGCAATGCAAATTCAAATACTTCTTCTATCCATTTGACAGGTTTGATATCTAAGTTGTTTTTAACGTTTTCCGGGATTTCCTTCAAATCTCGCTTGTTTTCCTTGGGAATCAGGACCATACGTATACCCCCTCTCAAAGCCGCTAGCAATTTTTCTTTTAAGCCGCCAATTGGGAGAACTTCACCCCGTAATGTAATTTCACCCGTCATTGCAACATCAGCACGTACCGGAATATCTGTCAATGCTGACACCATAGCAGTACACATACCAATACCCGCACTTGGACCATCTTTAGGGGTTGCACCTTCTGGCACATGGATATGTAAGTCATTTTTTTGATAAAAATCAATTCCTATTCCCAAAAGATTCGCCCGCGCCCGCACGACACTCATAGCAGCCTGAATAGATTCCTGCATAATATCGCCTAATTGTCCTGTATATGACAATTTTCCTTTACCAGGCATAATAACGGCTTCAATGGTAAGTAAATCACCGCCCACTTCCGTCCAAGCTAAACCGGTCGCTTGACCAATACGATCTAATTCATCAGCGCGTCCATAACGGAAACGCTGTACACTTAAATATTTATCAAGATGACTTTGTGTCACAGCGATTTGCTTAATATCAGGTTTGAGCAAGATTTCCCTAACCACTTTTCGACAAATTTTGGCGATTTCACGTTCTAGGTTACGAACACCCGCTTCGCGTGTATAAAACCTAATAGTATCATAAAGAGCATCTTCGTCAATATTAATTTCAGTTTCTTTGAGACCATTACCTTTAATTTGTTTAGGAATAAGATACTGCTGGGCTATATTAAGTTTTTCCTCTTCCGTGTATCCTGACAAACGAAGCACTTCCATCCGATCTAACAAAGGTGCAGGAATATTTAAAGTATTAGCTGTCGCAACAAACATAACTTCAGATAGATCATAATCGGCTTCTAAATAATGATCGTTAAAACTATGATTTTGCTCTGGATCAAGCACCTCTAGCAAGGCAGATGACGGATCACCGCGAAAATCCATCGACATTTTATCAACTTCATCTAATAAAAACAAGGGATTACGTACACCCACTTTAGATAGGTTATAAATAATCTTACCTGGCAATGAACCTATGTAAGTACGACGATGTCCCCGAATTTCTGCCTCATCACGTACACCACCCAAAGACATTCGTATAAATTTACGATTAGTGGCATTCGCAATAGATTGACCTAAAGAAGTTTTACCCACACCAGGTGGTCCAACTAAACAAAGAATGGGACCCTTCATTTTATTCACACGCAATTGCACCGCAATATATTCCAGTATCCGTTCTTTAACCTTTTTCAAACCATAATGATCCGCCTCTAAAACTTTTTCAGCTTCGGCAATATCACAACAAATTTTAGTACGCTTTTTCCAGGGTACTTTGAGCATTATATCAATGTAATTACGCACCACAGTTGCTTCAGCAGACATTGGCGGCATCAATTTGAGTTTATTAAATTCTGATTTAACTTTAGTTTTAGCCTCTTTCGACATGCCAGAAGATTCAATTTTTTTAGTCAGTTCATCAAAATCATTGGGAACACCTTCTAGTTCTCCTAATTCCTTTTGAATCGCCTTCATTTGCTCATTGAGATAATGTTCGCGTTGGCTTTTTTCCATCTGATCCTTAACTCGTTTGCGAATACGTTTTTCGACTTTGAGTAAATCAATTTCTGATTCCATTAAGCCAATCAGATGTTCCAAGCGTTTCTGCACCTCAACAATTTCCAGTATTTTTTGTTTTTCATCCTGTTTAACCGCTATCTGAGCGGCAATCGTATCTGCCAAACGACTTGGATCATCAATACCCGATAGGGAATTAAGGATTTCAGGGGGTACTTTTTTATTCAGTTTGAGGTATTGATCAAATTGCGATGTAATGGAACGTGATAATACTTCAATTTCTTTATCTTCATTTATTTTGACCGATAACGGGATGACGTTAGCCGCAAATCCTTCATTTATATTCAGGAAATTAATAATTTTAGCCCGTTGTTCACCTTCAACAAGTAGTTTTATTGTGCCATCGGGTAATTTTAATAATTGTAAAACATTAGAAATGGTACCCATCTGATAAAGATCATCCACCTTGGGTTCATTATCTTGAGCATTTTTTTGGGCAACCAATAAAATTTGTCTGTTGTCTTCAGCCAATGCCTTTTCCAGAGCAGAAATAGACATGTCTCTACCTACAAACAAGGGAATAACCATGTTTGGATAGACAACAACATCTCGTAACGGGAGTACGGGTAGGATTCGTTGTGGCTCTTCTATTATTTCTTCAGATATCTTATCCATAGGTATGAATTTTTATTAATGTTTAATGTTTAATGATTATGTTTAATGATTAGTGGTTAACAGGGATAATTAAGCATTAACCATTGTCTGCTTCTTTTCATTTCTATATAAAATGAGTGGTTGATTTTTACCCTCAATAACCGCCTCTTCAATAATAACTTTAGCGACATCATCACTCATAGAAGGCAGTTCATACATAGTATCTAACAAAACATGCTCTAAAATTGAACGCAACCCTCGTGCCCCAGTATTTCTTTTCATCGTCTTTTTAGCCACTGCTTGTAAAGCTTCCTGTCGAAATTCTAGCTCTGTACCTTCCATCTCAAAAAGGCGGGCATATTGTTTGGTTAAAGCATTTTTAGGTTCTGTCAATATTTGTACCAGTTGTTCTTCATTCAATTCTTCAAGTGTGGTTGAAATGGGCAATCGTCCAACCAACTCTGGAATCAAGCCAAATTTAATTAAATCGTCCGGCTCCAAGGTATTAAGCAGTTGATTTAAATTACGTTTATCTTCTTTATCTGAAACTTCGGCTGAAAAACCAATACCGCTTTTTTCAGAACGTGCCCGAATAATTTTTTCCAAGCCGGCAAAAGCACCCCCACAAATAAATAAAATATTGGTGGTATCAATGGCAATAAATTCCTGTTTTGGATGTTTTCTACCGCCCTGTGGTGGGACAGAAGCCACCGTACCTTCAATTAATTTCAACAATGCCTGTTGTACACCTTCTCCGGAAACATCTCGGGTAATTGAAGGATTTTCAGATTTCCTGGAAATCTTATCCAGTTCATCTATGTAAATAATAGCCGTCTGAGCTTTATCAACATCATATTCACATTTTTGCAATAACTTTTGTATGATATGCTCAACATCTTCACCTACATAACCGGCTTCCGTGAGTGTCGTCGCATCTGCCATTGCCAATGGCACATCTAAAAATCGGGCCAAAGTTTCAGCTAATAAGGTTTTGCCACTACCAGTTGGACCGATCAATAAGACATTGCTTTTAGCAATTTCTACGTCATTATTTTGGGCATTGGTTTCCAAACGCTTGTAGTGGTTATATACCGCAACAGAAAGTACCTTTTTAGCATACTCTTGTCCAATCACATATTCATTTAAGTGTTGATTAATTTCAGACGGCGTTGGCAATCGGTGATGAGTATCGCTTTCAGCATCTTGTGGTGGTAAATCCTCTTTTATAATATTGTTGCACAAATCAACACATTCATCACAGATAAAAACTGATGAACCGGCAATTAATTTGTGAACTTCATCCTGACTTTTGCCACAAAAAGAACAATAAAGCAAGCGTTCCTGAGTACCTGAATCACCTTTATTCTTACCTGCCATAATCAATTTCCTATTTTTGTTAATGGTTAATGCTCAATGGGAGATACATCATCATTAATAATTAATCATTAATCATTGTCTGCCGAGTGGATAAAACCTCATCAATGATACCATACTTCATTGCTTCATCAGCACCCATAAAATTATCTCGATCAGTATCCTTTTGAATCGTTTCTAAAGGTTGTTTTGTATGTTTAGCCAAAATAACATTCAGGCGCTCACGCACTTTTAAAATTTCACGGGCGTGAATGTCAATATCAGTCGCTTGTCCCTGAAAACCACCCAAAGGTTGATGAATCATCACCCGCGAATGGGGTAAACAATAACGCTTATCCTTAGCACCTCCCGCGAGTAATAAGGCTCCCATGCTAGCTGCTTGACCAACCACTATGGTACTCACATCAGGCTTAATAAACTGCATGGTATCGTAAATCGCTAATCCCGCACTCACAGAACCGCCTGGGGAATTAATATATAAATGTATATCTTTTTCCGGGTTTTCTGATTCTAAAAAGAGCAATTGAGCAACAATTAGATTAGCCATATAATCTTCGACTTGACCGACTAAAAAAACGACCCGTTCTTTAAGAAGCCTAGAATAAATATCATAAGCTCTTTCACCACGGGCCGATTGTTCAATGACAACCGGTACTAAACCACCTGTTGCCCTTACTTCCGAATATTGTTTATCATTCATTGTTTTGCACTTGTCTCATAGCTGTCATCTCCCATCACCAGGCTATAAAAATCCATCGGTTTGTCAGTTGTTTTAGCTCTTTCTAATAGCCATAATACCACCTGGTTTTCAAGTACAATGGATTCGACTTCTTTTAAGCGCTGTTCGTCCGCATAATATTCTTTGACGACGGTTTCCGGATCCTTATAAGCAAAAGCTATCCTTTCAACCATTTGTCGAATTTGTTCTTGTTCTACTTTGAGGTTATGTATCTTGACTAATTCACCTATCAAAAATCCCAGTTTAACGCGATTTTGTGCCTCATTTTTAAACATATCGGCAACTAAATTTTGATTTTGGAGCTCCTGCTGCCGAGTTTTTAACAATTGTTGTGTTTCTTGTTCTACTAAAGAAGGAGGTGCTTCAATTGGATTTTCTTTTAAAAATGCTCCCAGTATTTGTTGTTTGAGTTTGATATCGGTCACATACTTTAACTCACGTTCCATATTCTGACGTGTTTCAGTACGCAAAGTCTCAAGACTACCATTTGCCACCCCAAAGGATTTCACAAATTCAGCATCTATTTCAGGTAAGTACCCTGTAGTCACCTTTGATACATTCACCACAAAATGCACCGTCTGACCCGCTATTTCCGCATTACTATGATCTTTAGGAAAAGCTAAGTCAAATTCGCGTTCATCTCCTGTTTTTATGTCCCTTAATTGTTCTTCAAAACCAGGCAAAATAAAATCGTTTTGCCCTAATGTCAGCGATGCTTGTTTGATTTCATTACCTTTGAAAGGTAAACCATTAATGGTACCTACAAAATCAAGAATAATTCGATCACCATTTGTTGCAGTTCGATCATCCACTTCAGTCCAAGTTTGACGCTGCTGACGTAGCCGATACAACATTGTATCAACATCAGCTTCAGTGATTTCAACCACCGGTTTTTCAATGGCTAACCCATCTACATGCAGTGTGGTAATTTGTGGACGAATTTCAAAAGTCGCTGTGTAGGATAATCCTTGTTCAAGATATTTGATATCACTGTTCAAATCAAAAATGGGATTACCTACCAGGGCTAAGGCTAAGTTTTCCTGCGTAAGAGCATCTGAAAAACTGGTATGCAAGACTTCACCAAGCACTTCTTGACGTACTTTTTGACCATATTTTTGTTCGATTACTCGTATAGGGACTTTCCCTGGTCGAAAACCATTAACTTTAGTTTGATGTGCCATCGTTTTAAGACGGCTTTGAACCTTGGGTGCCATCAGTTCTTTTGGTAACCCAATTGTCATACGACGCTCAACTGCACTTGTTATCTCTACCGACACTTGCATGTCTTATAACCCCTTGTTTATACGTACCAATCAATTCTAAAATGATACCAATCACTTTTGAGGTTTGTGAAAATCAAACTTTAAGAGATCAATTTATATAACTTTATTTTACAGGCTTATCTATAAATGTAGATATTTTTATAAACTATATCCTAGTAACTAATAAAATTGGTGCGAAAGGAGAGACTCGAACTCTCACAGGATTTCCCTACTGGTACCTAAAACCAGCGCGTCTACCAATTCCGCCACTTTCGCTTATGAATATTTAGTCAACTAGATTGAAATTTTGTCATTAAATATAGAAATATATAGACATAAGTCTATAACAAGCTTTATGAATTATACTTAACATTTTTAAAAATGTCAAGTTTTTACCACTTTATAACCGGATATCACGTTTAATTATTGGGCCGTGTAGGGATTGAACCTACGACATGCTGATTAAGAGTCAGCCGCTCTACCAACTGAGCTAACGGCCCCATTTGTAATTTACCGAAGTAAACCTGTCAGAACTGTCGCTTCCTAAAGGCTCAAAATTTAATCTGAATCCTTTGTCAACTGAAGATATCTTTCCTTCAACTCATCTTGAGTTTCTTCATGTTTGGGATCGACCAGAATACAATCTACCGGACAAACTTCCACACATTGTGACGTTTCATAATGTCCAACACACTCTGTACAGAGTGCAGGTTCAATAATATAAATTTCTTCACCTTGGCTAATCGCACCATTGGGACATTCAGGTTCGCACACATCGCAATTAATACATTCATCTGTAATGTAAAGTGCCATGATAATTTTCCTAACTCAAAATTTATTTACCATCAATCAATATTGACACATTTTTTGACAAAGTGCCGCATAAACATCTGGATGAACAAAGTCACCTACCGGACCCCCTAACGTCGCAATTTCCCTCACCAAACTGGAAGAGAGGTAAGTATATTTGCCGGCTGGGGTAAGAAATATGGTCTCAATGTCCGGAATCAAGGTACGGTTCATACCCGCCATCTGAAATTCATATTCAAAATCTGACATTGCCCGAAGTCCCCTTACAATCACTTGTACACCACACTGCTTCGCAAATTGAGCCAATAAACTTTCAAAACCACGTACACTGACATTATTTAATTCTGCCAAAACACGAGTTGCTAAGTCAATACGTTTTTTTAACGAAAAAACGGGTTCCTTGGATGGATTAGCTGCAATTGCTACAATCACATGTTCAAATAACTTGGCAGCCCGTTTAACAATATCAGTATGTCCATTTGTAATCGGATCAAATGTACCAGGATAAATAGCCGTTATTTTCATGTTATTAATATTCCAACATTTTCAGTCAAAAATGTTTGGCGTATTTTCAGCACGACACGAAATATGATACTTTAATTGAATCATTTAGTCAAGTAAAATTTTGATTCGAGCAATATTAAAGAATTTCTAGGGGCTAAATTTTAAAAAACTTGATCATCAAGTCTAAACAAGCACAAACTACTTTGGCATAATAATCATTGTGAAAATAAAAGTCAAGCTTTAATCTGCTATATATTTTAAAATTTTAGATAACTGATTGATTTATATATAATTATTTTTTAAGCCAAATCAAAATCAAATATTTTAATTGAATTGGCTTAGAATATAATGATATTCATAAAATTTAATTTTCAAAACTGATTGAAAGACAAAATTTTGAACTTTCCAAATCCCTAACAAGTTGTTGTTTATATTGAGGTTATGCTAAAATTGTCCTGAAAAACCCACACCCTTGCGTGGTTTTGGGGGAATGATTGTGAAAAAAATTGAAACGAACTATTCCACCATTGCTTCATAAATGTGATTAAAACGGCATGGTTTTTTCATTGTGTAGCGAATCAACTCAATCCATGATTGACTCGAAACTAAATTTTATTAATGCCATCATGATAATGTAAAGGACAATGCTGAAAATAATATACGCCAATTTTGTCAAATTGTCGAAATGAGTTGTTTACGTCAGTTATTTGCGGATACTTCCCCGATGCCCAAACATCAATTGGGTCTTATAGCTATCCATGCACTTTGCTTCAGTCATTTTTGGATTTTTTGTGGAAAAAATAACCTATACTCAGCGCGGGCATAAATTTAACTTTTTAAATGAGTTTTTTTGTAGGGTGGGCAAGGGGTTTTCTTGCCCACCGCTTCTCGTTTGAGCTGGGGGGCAGCAAAAACAACCCACCCTACATAACATGCCATATTGTGCCCGTGTGTAGTATATTAACCCAATATTGTTCGGAATAGTTTTTGCATAATTGCTAACTTTTTGTTATTTAACATTTTTTTAAGCATCAAAGAAATCGATTTTTTCTAAAAATCGGATTTATGGCTGATTTAAATTTCTTAGCAACAAAAATCTTGCCATACTGACGAGATTTCTCTGAATTTTAACCATACAAATTTTATTGGTTTTATTTAAACAAAAAGTGTTCCGAGCACTATTGCTATTAACCAGGTTTAAGTTGGATTGACAAATTCTAACCATAATAACTAATTGAAATTTATGTCAAAATCAATTTTATGAAAAATGGATTAAAATTAGGGCAAAACTTGTTCCGTTTTTTATGGGGTCAAAAGCATTTTCAGGTGCAAAATTCTGTCACTTACTGATAATAAATAAGTTAATCGCATTATTGGAAAGGTCAAAATTTTTAAAATTAAAAGTCTCGTAAAATTTGTATAAGGCAACTCGCCAAAAATAATATACCAGGGTAACCTTCAGTCTTGCCCCCACAGTCATCGAGGGTTTGTAGGCTGCACACCCTTGTGCTTGCCCATGATGGGTATTTTATTTTTTGCGATTTACCTAAGTGCTAATGCCAATGCCTGGTCCCAAGCAGGTAATTTGATACCAAAAAGATCACTCAATTTGGCATTAGATAATACCGAATAAGCAGGACGTTTAGCTGGGGTTGGGTAATCCGCTGTCGTGATGGGTAGTAGCCTGGGTTGTTTTTTGGATTGCGCTATGATGGCTTTAGCAAATTCGTACCAATTAGTTTGTCCTGCGTTGGTTAAATGATAGATACCGCTCAAAGATTTAATATCAAGTTGATAAAATGGTGAATAGATTTGAGCTATGATATGCGACGTCGCTTGTGCAATCATACGGCTCCAAGTGGGAGCACCTATTTGGTCAGCCACTATTTTTAATTCTTCACGCTCGGCTGCAAGGCGTTGCATAGTCAATAGAAAATTTTGACCACGTCTCCCGTACACCCAGGCGGTACGTAAAATAAGATACTGCCCTCCGATGTCAATGATAGCTTGTTCACCGGTAAGTTTACTGGTTCCATAAACGCCTAATGGGTTGACGGTATCTATTTCGGTGTAGGGGTTCGTGTGATTCCCGTCAAATACATAATCTGTTGAATAGTGAATCAGCAGGGCTTTTAAGCGTAGACATTCTTCGGCTAATACACCTGGTGCGATAGCGTTAATCCGATAAACTAATTCAGATTCTTGTTCTGCTTTATCGACTTTGGTATAAGCTGCAGCATTCAGAACAATGCTTGGTTTAATTTCACGGATAACACGGCGAATAGAATCGGGATCTGCTAAATTAATTTGGGCTTGTAGCTGTTGATTCGCGCCTCTGCCGGCAATAATAACTTTACCTAGCGGTTGTGTGCTATGCCATAATTCCCAGCCAACTTGTCCATAAGGACCTATTAATAGTATTTTTTTGCTATCAAACATTAATTTTATTAACTGCTCCTAAAAAGTGGGACAAAGTTGCCCATTAGGTGATTCGCTCTCTGTTGATAACCCTTTCAGGTTGCAACTAGAGTCCTGGTTGAGCAGTCCCAACCGTTGGCATAAGTTCCATCAAGACGGTCTTATGCAACCCTGTACTGTATGAAATGAGGGCTGTCCCTTTAGGGTCAAATTGACCTCCAAGCCGAGACTTGAAAACCCATTTACCAATCTTCACTTCTCAATACCAGGTACGAGAAAACTTTTATCGTCATCAGCCAACCTGACTGATGCTTCTTATTATGGGGTGACTTAGTTTATTTTTAAAGTCATTTTAATTAATTGGACAACTTATACCAATACAGTCTAACTTTGTCCCATTTTTTGAGAACAGTTAATTAACTCCTATTATTGTTAATATTTTGTGCACCCTTTTCTACAAAAGTAGTGAACAGTTTGTTCACTATATAGCTGTTCAGATAAAGATTTTGATCTAAAGACCTGTCAGGTTTCCAAAACTTGACAAATCTGATAGCTTTGACCTTCCCTGAAAGGGGCGGCTTTGGGGCGTTCCATGTGCAGACCCGTTTAAGTCGCCCAAGTTGCCCCAATTTAATCACAGTCGGATAACGTATCCACCCACTTCATCATGGGATCAGGAATAATTGGGGTCAGAGTAAAATTAAAATAAGAAGAAACTATCGTAATTAATGTTACTCCGATCCAAATCATTCTCAATTGAGTTTGCTTATGCTGCTGGCTCTATTGATATCGTAGCCAAGTTGGTTGCGTGGTTCACATAAGAGCATTTAGCCAATAATTAATTTTACTCTGACCCCAATTATTGACGATATATTGAATAATTATCATACATACCTCAAGTCAAATGGTATTGATGATACCAACGATTACCTAGACAGGTATCTTAGTGGTATTCCAACACATAGATTAATAAGAATAATTAAATATGTGCTAACTAAGTTCTGAACCACAAATTTTCAAACATTTTGCTGGAACCAATTTGGATAAAAATGGGTGGGAACCACGTTTTTTCAAGGTATCCCATCAATTTTGAGGGGCAGATTTGGCCGGCACGAGCAAGCGTAGGGTGGGTAGAGTTTCACTGCACCCACCTTTTGAACGATTCCTATAAATGGTATGGTGGGTTGCAGCAAAAATTTTAGCCACCCTACGCTCGCTAAGTATGCTGAGTTTTACGTTCAAGCAGAAAACACATAAAAAAAACTATCTATTAAGAAAGCGACGGCTCGTCTTTTAGTTATTACTTATAGTAAAGTCTATAGGTGTATTTTCTAACCGATTTTGATTTGACGAATCGTTTCAGTCTCAAGTCCCGTTAATTCTGAAATAATTTCCACATCAAAGCCCTTGGTTT
>Ga0164315_10000039_pt1 | contig 64346 bp, 39 predicted proteins | sample GuaBasSedimGuay6_FD_113737 | JGI IMG/M metagenome (GOLD analysis project Ga0164315, IMG submission 113737) | Subseafloor sediment microbial communities from Guaymas Basin, Gulf of California, Mexico - Guay6, Core 4569-2, 0-3 cm | ecosystem: Environmental > Aquatic > Marine > Hydrothermal vents... | reverse complement strand
CGAACCATGGGATACCAGCAAAATCCCTTTGCCAGTAACCTGCGCAAGAATCGGTCCAATACTATTGGAGTGGTTCTGCCACGCTTTGAGAGTATATTTATGTCGGGGGTTGTATCGGGTATTGAGCAAGTGATCAGGAGTAAAGGATACAACCTGGTATTGAGCCAGTCCACCGATTCAGCGAAGATTGAGAAAGAGAACATCAAAACTTTTTTTAACAGCCGGATAGAGGGCTTGCTGATCTCATTGACTCCAGAAACCAAAGGGTTGTCCCACTTGGATGTATTTTTCAGGAAGAGTATTCCTGTGGTAATTTTTGACCGGATTGGCGAAAGGACTGAATGTCCTTGTACCACAGTGGTTATCAACAACCGGCAGGCAGGTTATGATGCCACAGCACATTTGCTCGATCAGGGATGCAAAAGGATCCTTTTTCTGGGGGAGAATCAAACGTGCTCGGTGTTTGGTGAGAGGGCCAATGGTTATAAAGAGGCTTTAAGAAGATATGGTGTGGAGTATGATCCGAACCTGATGATCCTTGACAACCTCAATGAGGGATCGGGTTCCCGAACACTGAAAAAGATCATTAAAATGGATGAGAGGCCCGATGGCATCTTTGCAGCCAATGATATCTCCGCTGTTTCTGTGATGACCGAGCTTAAGCGCTATGGACTCAGGATCCCGCACGACATAGCCATTGTGGGCTTTAACAACGGGCATGTTTCAAGGATTGTGGAGCCGGCCCTTACCACCATCAACTATCCAGCTGTAGAGATGGGTCGAATTGCAGCATCCAGCCTGATGACCATGCTGGACCAGGACAACCAGGTAGCCACACAGAGTGTGATGTTGAAGCATGAACTGGTGGTCAGGGAATCTTCACTGAAACATCATTTGAAGGAAATATGATGATCGGGATCGTTGGCGGGGTAGGCCCTTATGCAGGCCTTGATCTGATAAAGAAAGTGTTTGATCAAACCCTTGCCGGAAAAGATCAGGAACATGTAGACACCATACTGCTTTCACTCCCTTCTGGTATACTTGACAGAACCGAGTACCTGGAGGGCCGGGTTGAGAAAAATCCGGCATTCGCCATTGCCGATGTTTTAACCAGGCTCCAGGAGGCAGGCGCTACAGTGGCAGGAATCCCCTGCAATACAGCCCATGTGCACCAAATTTTTCATACTATTATAGACGAATTGCAGCGAAGGAAGAGATCCATCCACCTATTAAATATGATTTCTGAAACGATCTCTTTTATTCAGTCCAACCATCCACATTTGAAGAGAATCGGAGTGCTATCCACAACAGGAACATACAGAAGCAGGGTCTATGTAAAAGCCCTGGAGCAGGAAGGTTATAATGTTCTGGTGCCGGAAGTGGAGATGCAAGAGGCGATGATACATCCAGCCATCTATGATCCGGCCTATGGTATAAAATCGGTGTCTGATCCAATCGATCCCCATGCACGGGAGAATCTTCAAAGGGGATTTGATTTTCTGGAAAGTAAGGGCGCCGACGGGGTGATTCTGGGTTGTACAGAGATTCCGCTGGCATTTCCTGATCGATTTATTGGTGGGATGGTAGCCATCGATCCCACACTGGTATTGGCCCGGGCATTACTTAAAAATAGCTTTCCGAACAAGCTTAAACCTTTAAAATAAGTTAGATGCATAGGATCTGGTTCTTACTGAGTATACTGCTGGTGTTTCCGTTTCTTCTGATGGGGCAGGAGCGTGGCAGGATCAGGGACTTTGGCATTCAACCCGGGATATTGAATCCCGGCAAGTGGAACGCCATCACCGATGTGAAGGGAGTTAAGGTGGGTCATAAGACCCTCATTGGAGGAGACTCCATTCGTACGGGTGTCACTGTTATTGTTCCCCACAAAGGAAACCTTTTCCAGGAAAAAATCCCTGCAGCTGTCTGTGTTGGGAATGGCTTTGGAAAAGCCCTGGGATTTACCCAGGTAGAGGAGCTGGGAAACCTTGAAACCCCCATTGTCTTAACCAATACCTTAAGTGTTTTTAAGGCAGCAGAAGCCCGTTACTTATACCCTTGCACTTCCTGGAAATAAAGGTGTGAGGTCGGTGAATCCTGTTGCGGGTGAAACCAATGACGGTTGGCTGAATGATATCAGGGGCAGATATGTTCAGGAATCGGATGTGCTGGAAGCCTTGACGGTGGCGACCTCTGGCCCGGTAGAGGAGGGTAATGTGGGAGCTGGGACGGGAACTCTGTGCCTGGGCTTTAAAGGAGGTATAGGTACATCATCCAGGGTATTACCCGGGGATAAGGGGGGATTTACAGTTGGAGTACTTGTACAAACCAACTTTGGAGGTATACTTACCATTGACGGTGCTCCCGTTGGGGAAGAGTTAAAGAATCACTATATGGCTCAGCAGGTGAATCACAAAGTAGATGGCTCTTGCATGGTGGTAATTGCCACCGATGCCCCCCTGTTGGCACGCAGCCTGGAGCGGCTGGCCCGCCGTTCCTTTCTTGCACTGGGAAGGGTGGGTTCCTTCATGTCCAATGGCAGTGGCGACTACGCCATTGCATTCAGTACAAATCCTCAATGCCGCATCACCTATGAACCAGAACAACGGGTGAAGAACAGAGCGGATCTTGGAAATGAGTTCATCTCCCCGTTGTTTCTTGCAGTGGTGGAAGCCACTGAAGAGGCCATCTATAATTCTCTGTTTCAGGCAGAAGATATGACCGGGTACAAGGGCAGGTTTATGCAAGCTCTTCCCTTGGAAAGAACCCTTGAAATTCTGGATATTTTCGGACGTTAGGTATCTTCCTTTTCATTATCTTAACGCCTCAATTGGAAAAAAAACTGCAGAGATGAATAAAAGACCTTATATCCTTTCCGAATCCCACTGGGGCGAGGTACAGGACCAGGAGTGCGATCTGGCTATTCTCCCCTGGGGAGCTACTGAAGCACATAACTATCATCTTCCCTATGGTACAGATAATTACGAGACCGACGCTTTGGTGCAGGAGGCAGCAAGGATGGCCTGGGAGAAGAATGCCAAGGTGATGGTTCTTCCCACCATACCCATAGGGGTGAATACAGGTCAGTACGATATCAGGCTTACTCTGAATCTGAATCCCTCCACACAGCAATCGATCCTCGAAGATCTTGTGGAGAGCCTGATTGGTCACGATATTTTGAAACTGTTGATTGTGAACGGACATGGAGGAAATGATTTTAAACAGATTCTCAGAGAGGTAGGTAGCCAGTTTCCCGATATGTTCATATCCACCTGTAACTGGTTCCAGTCTGTGGACAAAGAGGCATTATTTGAAAATAAGGGAGATCATGCTGATGAGATGGAGACCAGCCTGATGATGTATACCTGGCCTGAGTTGGTGTACCCCCTGGAGAAGGCCGGACCAGGCAAAGCAAAAAAATTCTCGGTAGCTCCTCTCAATGAATCCTGGGCATGGACCGAAAGAGAGTGGACCTCCATCACTTCCGACACCGGGATTGGGGATCCTAGCAAAGCAACAGTGGAGAAGGGTGAACGCTATTTTAAAGCGGTTACTGAAAAGCTTGCTTCGCTTATGATCGGATTGACAACTACCGATCCGGGGGATCTATATATTTAGGCATCCGGGGTAGCCCCCATAATTTTTAGGCTACAAATTGAATAAGAGATTCAAATTGAATACTTTTGCAGTTCACTTTTGTCACATCTATTATCAATACGATACCTATGAAATTCGAATCGAAAGTTGAAGCAGCCTTCCACAAAATTTCAGGTTCTCCTGAGATCAATACACACATTCCCTACATTGTAGTAGACAACTTCCCTTTAATGGGATTACTCACCGCTCTTCGGTTTTTAGAGTGGGTAAGTGAGAACCCCAACGGGGTAATTAGCCTTCCCACAGGGAAAACACCTGAGTACTTTATCAAATGGACCACCCACTTGCTGGAAAACTGGGATAGTAATAAAGTGAAGGAGCTGAGAAGCAAATATGGTGTGGCCGATCTGCAAAAGCCCTCTCTGAAGGATCTTCATTTTGTGCAGATCGATGAGTTTTATCCCATTAGTTCGGCGCAGCATAACAGCTTTTACAATTATGTAAAGAAGTATTACATTGAAGGATTCGGACTGGATCCAAAAAATGCACTGCTGATTAATTCTGATGAGATTCCCCTGGCCGGAGGAAAACATTTTTCTGAGATCTTTCCCGATAGCAAGGTCGATCTTTCATTAAGGTATTGTGAACCAAAAAGACAAGTAGAGAAATTGCAACAGGAATCTATTTTCCTTATCGATGATTGGTGTACCGGGTATGAGCAGCAGATAAGGGACAAGGGGGGTATCGGCTTTTTCCTTGGAGGCATTGGCCCGGACGGACACATAGCCTTTAATGTAAGGGGATCGGATCATTACTCTACTACCAGGCTGACCGAAACTAATTTTGAAACCCAGGCAGTGGCTGCCGGAGACCTGGGAGGGATCGAAATATCCAGGAACAGGCTGGTGATCACCATCGGACTGGATACCATTACCTACAACCCGGATGCTGTGGCACTGATTTTCGCAGCCGGGGAAGCCAAAGCTACCGTGGTAAAGGATGCCCTTGAGAACAGAGCATCTGTACTCTATCCGGCAAGTGTGCTGACTAAGCTCGAACATGCCCGTTTTTATCTGACCACCGGTGCAGCAACAAGCCTTCAGTCTTCAGTAGATGCCTTCTACAAAGAGGGGGAGTGGACACAGGCGAAAACAAACAGGGCTGTGATCGACCTCTGTTCAAGACTCGATAAATATGGTCATCACCTCACCATGAGCGATCTGAAGGGGGACAGGCATTGTAAAATGATTCCAGGCCTGAATGAGAAGACAGTTCTTGAGGTCATCATCTCCATCAAAGAAAAATTTGATAAGGGGATGGTTGAAGAGAAGAACCAGATCTATTACCATACCGGTCCGCATCACGATGACATTATGCTGGGGATCAATCCACACATCCACAGACTTTTGCGGGACGAGACCAACACCAACTATTTTTCGGTGCTTACCTCCGGATTTACTGCTGTAACAAACGATTTTGTGATCAAGGCGCTGGAAGATACCAAGCATTTCCTTGACAAGGGTATGATGATGATGACCGGTTATCCCGATTTTTTTGAATCTGGTTATAAGTTCAAGCGAGACAAGGATGTAAACCACTACCTGCTGAAGGTCGCTTCAGGAGAGGAATATGAACTTCGAAGGGCGCTGGCACACAGGATTGTCCGAGACTTGGTTGGTCTTTACAGTGTAAAAAATATCAATCAGCTTCGCGATGAGATCAATAACATTATCCATATCCTGATGAAGAGTTATGATGGTGAGGTCAACCAGCCCGATATCCAGAAGCTGAAGGGGATGATCCGCGAGTTTGAGGAGGAGCTGGTCTGGGCCTATTTTGGCATGGAGACCAAAAATGTTCACCACCTAAGGCTGGGCTTTTACACGGGCGATGTTTTTACCGAACAGCCTAAACTTGACCGGGATGTGGAGCCTATTCTGAATGAACTGAGGGAGATCAAACCCACCGTGGTGAGCCTGGCATTTGACCCGGAGGGCAGTGGTCCGGATACACACTACAAGGTGTTGCAGGTGATCGCTGAAGCCCTCAGGTTGTGGAACGAGGAGGAGGACCTTTCCAATCTGAGGGTCTGGGGGTACAGGAATGTGTGGTACCGTTTCCACCCGGCTGAGGCAAACATCATTGCCCCTGTCTCATTGAATGCCATGGGTGTAATGGACAATGCCTTTACCAACAGCTACCTGAGCCAGGTGGATGCCTCTTTCCCCAGTTACCAGCATGATGGCAAATTCAGTGATCTGACCAAACGAATCTGGGTTGAGCAGCTGAAGCAGATCCAGTTGCTGGTGGGCAAAGACACCTTTTATCAGAGTGTGAGTCCCCGGATACGGACCACCCACGGACTTCTCTATTTTAAGGAGATGAAACTGGAGGAATTCCTTACCACTGCACGTGAGCTGGAGAAATCCATGGAGGGGGTTGTACTCTAATTGTTTTTACGGTATACCCAACACCTTTCATGGAAAGGGAAATAGAAAGGGACCGTACCTTTCGATACAGTCCCTTCTTATCCAGTTAACTAGCTAATTAGTTACTATTTACTGAGCACTATAATTCCCTGATCTTGATGTTCCTGAACCAGACCGCATGGCCATGGTCCTGGAGGCCGATATAACCGGTTTTGGCCACATCCGCAAAATCGGGATTGAAATCCGGGAACTTGCTCTCCGCAATCATTGCTTTCCACTCATCGGTCCACAAATGGAACTCCATGGTGGTCTCCCCATTCATTTTGTATGCAATGGTTCCTTCGTAAGAGACTATCTCCGCAGAGTTCCACTCCATGGGTCCTTTGGCATTCTGAGGATCAGGGGGAATCAGGTCATACAGACTTCCTGCCTTTCGGTTCCCATCTTTACCCAGGGTATTGTCAATATGGGTCCCAAAATTATCCAGGATCTGATATTCGGGTGCGGTGTACCAGATCTTCTTACCCGGCATTTCACGTGCCAGGAAGAAGATACCAGAATTTCCACCCTCTTCAATCATCCACTCCACTTTAAAATGAAAGTTGGTAAACTGCTTGTCGAAGATGATATCACCTCCAAATCCGGCTTCGCCCATGCCCGAGTTTGAGCACTTCAGGCTACCCTCTTCAATGGACCAACCTTTATCGGGAAAGGCATCGTTGTCATACTCACGCCAACCTTCGGTGGTCTCTCCGTCAAACATCAGAATCCAGCCTTCCTTCTTTTCCTGATCTGTCAAGGTGTTTTCACCACCCGCACTTGAACAGGAAGATAGGGCTAAAACAACAACAGCGGTCAAAAGAAAAATCAATTGTTTCATTATAGTTGTTTTTAAAATTCAATTCAAAATTATGCCGGCATATCGGGAAGCTCCCAGCCACCTTTTCTTGGCTTGTGTTTCACCAGTTCGGCCGCAAAATCTTTGGCTGAGAAAGGATCGGTCATGTCCTTCTTAAAAGTGGGGTGTCCGTCGTGGATCTCAAATCCATCTTTGATCACCATTTTCAGCATTTCGTTATCGCCGATGTTGGTAAACTCCATATTCTCACCATCCCATTCCAGCTCCTTATTGAGGCCCTGTAGGCGAACGGCATTCACGCCCATGACCACCATTTCGTTGAATGGTCCGGCTTCGCTAAATGGAGAAGCGGTCTCAACGCGGTTTTCGGGACTCTCCTTACAGGCCCTTACCCAGTCCATTTCATGGCTGGTTTCCACACGACGTCTGAATTTAGGAGCATCTGGTGTCCTTCCTGAAAGCAGCCAGGGATTCACTCCGTAGCAACCACATACCAGGGTATCTTTGGTTCCATGGAACAAAACACCTCCACCTGAATCATTCATGCTTTTGCCTTCTGGCCACCACTTGGGCTTCATTGGTTGCAGACCACCGTCATACCAGGTAACGTCTACCTGCGGGAAATTCACATTTGGTGCCGGTTTGCGCTCGGGATAAGTGAGTTTCACCATCTGAGCACTGGGAGCGCATTCGGTGAGCAACAGCGTGGAACTTCCCTGTACCTTTATGGGATACTCCAGTTGAAGGCCCACAAATACCGGGTGTAAAATATGGCAGGCCATATCGCCCAGTGCTCCGGTTCCATAGTCCCACCATCCACGCCAGTTCCAGGGATGGTAGATCTCATTGAAGTCATTCAGGGAGGCCGGACCAGTAAAGAGATCCCAGTTGAGGGTATCCGGTACTGGCATTTTCTCCTCGGGAATATTCATACCCTGGGGCCAGATGGGACGGTCGGTGAAAGCTTCCACTTCTCTCACTTCGCCAATCTCACCATTCATGATCCATTCAACCACCTGGTTCACTCCTTCTCCAGAAGATCCCTGGTTCCCCATCTGGGTAGCCAGTTGATGCTTATCAGCCAGTTTGGTAAGCAACCTTGATTCGTAGACTGAATGAGTAAGGGGCTTCTGAACATAGACATGTTTGCCCATGGTCATACCATGTGAGGCAATTAAAGCATGGGTATGGTCGGCAGTAGCAATGACAACTGCATCGATATCTTTACCCATCTTATCATACATCTTTCTCCAGTCCCAGAATTTTTTTGCATCGGGATATGTCTCAAAGGTTTTTGCTGCATACTTCCAGTCCACGTCGCAGAGGGCCACGATATTCTGGTCTTTAATGGCGCGGAGATTGGAAGCGCCCATACCGCCAATACCAACAGCAGCAATATTTAATTTATCACTGGGTGCAATATGTCCCATACCGCTGATAACGGTACTGGGGACAATTGTAAAGCCTGCAGTTGCAGCAGCAGTGGTTCCAAGAAATTTTCTCCTGGAGATACCACCATCTTTTTCTTTGCTCATAATTGTTAAAATTTTCGTTAGGTTATCTTGTGCTAAGAATGAAATCGCCCCCCAATTTAGTAATAAAAATCCACAGTTGAAATTCACCTGTTTTCTTGTGATTTTTTAACCCTGTGCGAATAGTTATTTGAGGGAACATGTATTATCTGGATTGACTCTAATTAAAGGGTTTCAGAGATTGCCATCTGGAACAATTTTATATATTTGGAGCTGTGCAGAGGACGCAAACTGCAAGCTAAAGCAACCGATTGCATTATGCGGAGTCAGATAGGTATTGGTTTTATCTATGTTTCAGCGTATAATTCACAGTTTGGCTGCCCTGTTGCACCTGTTTATTTAGGCACCTGTTTAATGGAAGCATATACATTATTATATAATTCGTAATGACAAAAGCACGAATACTCGCAATAATCGTTTTAAGCCTTTTTTTTCTGGCAGGATGTGATCCTGACTTGAAAAATGACAAATACGCCCGGCCAGAGTGGCTGGCAGGAAAGGTGTATACCCAATTGCTTACTCAGCCTGATTTATCTACGTTTGCAACCTGTATAGCGTTGGCTGGCTATGACACGATTATTAACACATCGGGTAGTTATACTGTGTTCTCTCCCAATAATGAGGCTTTTTCACAGTATTTCCAGGCGCATCCTCTCTATAATTCGGTTGAGGATATTCCTTTGGCGGAGTTACAGGAACTTGTAAAGTTTCACCTGGTACAGAATCCATGGACAAAGATTCAACTCACTACCCTGGATGTATATGGTTGGATCGACACGCTGGATATTAATAACAACAAACCCCGCGGATTCAAAAGACAGACCCTTTTGCTGGATGCCAACCGGAAGCTGGGTGTCGGGGTTAAATTCGATGAATCAATTAAGATCGTGGATACCCTTGAAACCGATTGGCACCGTATGATTGCCATCGATTCAAGGAAGTATGCCCCTATCTTTTACAGAGACTATTTCGATATATACAATCTCAAGGCCGACGACTATTCGTTTTATTTTAACCGTGCCATTGATGATCCCCAGGACCTTTACTATGGAGGTGGAAAAGTGATTGGCGATGAGATATTTGCAGAAAATGGTTTTATTTATGAGATAGACAGGGTCACAGAGCCGCTTGCTAATGCATACCAAATTTTGGAAAGCGATGAAGGTTCAGAATCATACACCGATTTTTTGGATTTGATCAACCAGTTCCCTTTATTTGAGTACAACGAGCAAAAAACCTATGACCAGCCAGGTGCTGATGAGGGTTTGGAAGTAGATTCTCTTTTTGATCTGACCTACCCCGACCTGACCTTTGATATTCTCAGTGAGCGAACTTCTCCTCCTTCCGGGACATTTGGGTTACCCAATAATGTGACCATCAGGTATCACCATGGATTGATTGCTCCAACCAATGAAGCCATGGATGTTTTTCTGGAAGAGTACTTTGAAGGAGCCAACAGGTGGGGTACCCTTGAGGCTGCACCGGATAATATCAAAAGTATCATTATTAATTCCCATCTGTCTCCAACTTCCCTCTATCCTTCCGATTTTGAGTATGGATTTATGAACGGGGAAAATGACAGGATCATTTTAGATCCGGAGTATATTGTTGATCAGCAGTTTGGCAGCAACAGCACATTTATAGGTGTCGACAATGCAATAGTTCCCAGGGTATTTTACACAGTGGCCGGACCCGCATATCTATTGAAAGGTTATTCCAAAACCATGTTTGCCATTGAGGATGCTGGTCTGCTCTCTGCGCTGAAACGAGAAGATGACCAGTATCTTTTCTATTTGGAGTCCAATACAAATTCATCAATCGACTCTTCACTGCTTTACAATCCCACAACCGAACAGTTTTCTCTCTTCCAGATAGCCCAGGGAGAAGGCCGGGAATATTCGCTGGGTCCTACCGATCTGAGAACTCTGCTTATGAATCACATTGCAGTTGGAACTCCCAAAGGGCTTTCAAGGAAAGAGTTCTTTAAGAATCTGACTGGAAATTATATCATCGTCGATAATGAGACAGGCGAAGTTAGCGGCACTTCACCTACATCCATCGGTTATCAGGGTTTGACGCAGAAACCCAATTTCCCGACGGAGATAACATCTGATGCAGACAACGGGATATCCTATGATATCGAAAACTATTTCAGCTTCTCCTCTCCGGATATGTATTTAAAAATACAATCCAGCTATCCGGTGTTCTATGACCTTCTCCGCCAGTCCGGACTTGCAAATACATATGAAATTATGTTTTTGTCGGACAATGAAAACTACACCGTCTTTATACCCAGCGATTCAGCCCTTATTGTCTCACAGGTTGATACCCTTGATCAGGGAGCATTGCAGGATTTGTTGAAATTTCATTTCATCCAGGGGAATCTGATCTTAACCGACGGGATCCAGCCCAGTGGCTATTACGAAACTGCCAGGGTTGACGAGAAGTCAACCACATTTACCACTATTTTTTCAACAATGTTTATTGATCCCGGATATGACCTGATCACGATTGGTGATGCTCAGGGGGGCACCTATACAGGAGTAGAAGAATCCGCAAAATCCAATATCATGACCGGAAGAGACATTGGGGAAGGCAATGAAGTTTTCAGAAATCTTATCATCAATGGAGTGATACATGAAATTGACAGAGTACTCATGTTTACTGAAGTTGATACCGAATAATTAAATCAAGGCTTTATAAGAGATGAAAAAAACGAGAATAGCCATTTTACTTGCACTTTCACTGTTTAGCCTTGTTGAGGTTTATGCTCAGCAGAGCAAGATCATCAGAGGAAGAGTAATTGACAGTGAGGATAAGATTGCTGTAATTGGTGCTAACATTATTGAGTACGATGCCGATAATAGGATTATTAACGGTACAATTTCCAATGTGAATGGAGATTTCGTGCTGGAAATGAAAAGCCTTGATAATGTTCTAAGGATAAGCGTTATAGGATATGAGACCAAGGAGATTGAAGCCGATCCTTCCCAGGCCCTCTCCATCGAACTCAATGCCTCAAACGTAGAGTTGGAGGAAGTTACCATCACTGCCCAGGCAAAATCTAATTTCAACCTGACGAATATAGACGATCGCGATAAAGCATCTTCATCGGTAAAGGTGGACCTTATTGAAATGCAGAATTCAGGAGTGCTCTCTGCAACAGATGCCTTACAGGGAAAGGTAAGCGGACTGGATATCATCAGTGCCAGCGGTGATCCTGGCTCGGGTTCTCAACTGGTCATCAGGGGACTTAGCTCTATGGGTAATAATCAGCCATTGATAGTGATTGACGGAGTTCCGCAATTCCGTGTGGATGCGAATTTCGATCTGAGTTCTGCCGATTCTGAAGATATTGGAAACCTGATAAATATTGCTGTGCAGGATATTAAGTCAATTGAGGTACTTAAGGATGCAGCATCCACAGCTGTGTATGGATCACAGGGTGCAGACGGTGTATTGCTCATTGAAACTCATACCGGAAGATTGGGTAAAGTACAGTTCGAATACCAGTATAAGCCCAGTATCAATATTCAACCCGCTGCAATTCCCCTGCTAACCGGGGATGAATACGTTATGCTCCAGCTGGAGGAGTGGCATAACAGCAGGGGTGTATTTGACATCCCAAATGAGATTGCTTATGATATTGATAACTACGATTTCTACAACTACTCGGCCAATACCAACTGGTTAAATGAAATCACACAGAATGCAACAACTCATGATCACTATTTCAAGGTGTCAGGTGGTGGACAGAAGACCAGGTATTTTACCTCTTTAAGTTATGTGGATGAAGGGGGAACTACCATAAATACAGGATCAAAGAGAATATCCACCCGCGTGAATCTGGATTATTACCTGTCCCGGAAACTGCTTTTCACAGTTCAGTTCAGTTATTATAACAATAGCAGGGATGGCAACCTGGAGATTGATAATCGCAACATTCGGGAAATGTCCTTAATCAAATCACCCAACATGAGTATCTGGGAGCATGACCAGAATGGAAATCCAACAGGAGAGTATTTTACCCCCATAAACAGTTACCAGGGTAGCGGAGGTTCATATTATAATCCTGTAGCAGTAGCTAATCTTGGAAAAAATGACCGGGTTGAAAACGATCTCCAGAATACCTTCAGGTTGCGATACAACATCAATGACTGGCTTCTCATCAGGGAAACGGTCTCATTTCAATATGTAGGTCGTAAATCTCAAAACTTTCTTCCATATAATGCTCTGGGGACGGACTGGTTAGATTGGACAGTTAATAAAGCAGAGGAGGGTAACAACATTGAATCGCGAATCCGGACCGAGACCCAGTTGGCTTTTGATAATCCTTTTAAATCGAATGTTCATCAACTCAGCGGGGCGATAACATGGATCACCAATCAATCGCGATACGAATGGATGAATATCCAGAGTAACAAAACTCCAAGCACAAGTATTCAGGATCCAGCCATCGATGCACAGATCAACTGGATAGGTACAGGCTCAGGGGAAAGCCGTAACCTGGGTGCTCTGGCCACTGTGAATTACAAATTTAAGGATCGCTATATGGTGCAGACTGTATTCAGGGCAGATGCCAGTTCCATTTTCGGATCCAATAACAGGTGGGGGTATTTCCCTGGTATTTCGGTAGGTTGGAGGTTTTCGGAGGAATCATTTTTGGATTGGTTTGAGAAGATGGATGATAGCATGCTTCGTTTCAGCTGGGGTATCTCCGGCAGGCAGCCTGACGATGCGTATGCACGGTTTGCTTCGTACGAATCAACAGGCAACGGGAATTACATGGTCTATCCTGCCATTGGGCCATCCAGCATACAACTGGATAATCTTAAATGGGAATCTGTGGCCTCCTACAACGTGGGTATAGAGCTTAACTTTATGGATTACAGGCTATACCTGGAGGCAGATGCTTATCTGAAAACCACAACGGATCTTCTATTTGGTGGATCACAGGATTGGCAAAAGTATAAGATACCCACTTCATCGGGATACGAGCACCTAAATTATTTAAATGGCGGGGAACTGGAAAACAGAGGATGGGAACTGATGATGGAATACAGAATCATCCAGGGCCAGAATTTCCGTTGGTCTGTAAACTTCAATACCTCTCAAAACGTAAACAGGTTCCTGGATCTTCCTGATAATTTTAACAACGAGCGCTCCACCTCCATCGGAAACGGTCAGTATCCTCTGCGGGTAATTGAAGGAGAGCCCATTGGGTCCTTTTTTGGATTTAGGTACAAAGGTGTGTATCCCACTGATGCAGATGCAATAGCAAAGGACGCCAATGGAAATGTGCTCAGGGATGCTGCCGGTATTCCTCTTCCCATGACCTATCTTGGAACCTATATCTTCCGTGGAGGAGATGCCATCTATGAAGATATAAACTATGATGGCAAAATCGACCTTAATGATGTGGTTTACATCGGGGATTCAAATCCTGATTTTATAGGTGGTTTTGGAACTAACCTGGGATATAAGAATTTCGATTTTTCATGCAGTTTTCATTACCGGCTTGGATTCGATATAGTGAACCAGGTGGCTATGAATACGGAAGGAATGAATGACAGGAACAATCAGAGTAAAGCCGTATTGAGCAGGTGGCGGGTTCAGGGGCAGGATGAAGAGGGCATGTTGCCAAGGGCCTATATGGGTCATCCTGCAAACAACCTGGGTTCCGACCGATATGTGGAACAGGGAGACTACCTGCGACTGATCAACATGAAGCTGGGTTACCGGCTAAGGCAAGACCTCTGTAACAAGTTGAACGTACGAACTCTGACCCTGGCCATCAGCGCCCGTAAAATTTTGACACTGACCAGATATTCAGGACAGGACCCGGAGGTCGGCCAGGATGCCAGTGATCCTTTTTGGATAGGTGTCGACAGAGCAAATACACCCCCACCAAAAATCCTGACCATGAGTATTGCAGTTGGATTCTAGCATCCATTTAAATGAAAAGAATAATGAGAAATAAGGCAAAAATAATCATATTGATCGCAGTAATTACAGTTACATCCGGATGCAGCGATTGGCTTAACCTCATCCCTCCACAGGGATTAATACGGGAGGAGTTCTGGCAGACCAAGGAGGATGTCCATGCAGTGGTGATGGGTGCATATGAAAGCTTTGCACAGATGGATGACCGCTTATTCAGATATGGCGAACTCAGAGCCGATATGATCATTGGAGATGTAAATCAATCCCTTGATGAGCAAAAGGTAGCCGAAAGCAATATTTATCCCGACAACTGGCTTTGCAACTGGGCCCAGTTCTACACGGTGATTAATTATTGTAATGAAGTAATCAAAAATGCGCCACTGGTACAGGACAGGGACGATACATTTACCGATTATATTCTTCAGAGCTATCTTTCAGAAGTATACTTTTTAAGGTCACTGGCTTATTTTTACCTGGTGCGGATTTACAGGGATGTACCCTTTGTAACTGAACCCACTGAAACAGATGATGCAGATGTATACCAAGCCAAGATTGACGGTGAGGATCTGCTGCGTTTGTTGATTCCTGAACTGGAGGAGGCCCGGAAATATGCCACCACCGATGGCTACCAAACACCGGAGGAGATAAAGGGACGTGTCACAAAAGTGGCCATCGATGCATTGATGGCCGACATTTCTCTGTGGTTATTCGAATACGAGGCTGTCATCACTTATGCGGAAAGAATCGAGGCTTCAATTGAGTATGTGCTGATGCCTCCGGCCAAGTGGTTTGAAATTTTTTATCCGGGAAATTCGCTGGAGAGTATTTTTGAGTTTCAGTTTGAAGAACAGCTTAATCAGCCGAACAAAATGTACGGACTTACCAGACGCTATAGCTTCAACTATGATCCAAGTCAGAAAGCCATTGAGATGTTTGGGCTTGAATTTGGGAATAATGAGCAGAAGAGGGGTGAAAAATCTTCAATTGCGAAATTTGGTGATGACGATTGGGGCATCTGGAAGTATGTGGGCAGGGCGGCCGATGGAATCACAGAGCGGACAGGCAGTGATCAGCGCAGTTGTAACTGGATGGTATATAGGCTGGCAGATGTTTTACTTATGAAAGCCGAGGCGCTTTCCCAACTTTCCCGGTATAATGAATCACTGGAAATTATCAATGACATAAGGTATCGTGCAGGTGTGCCCGGGTTGAGCCTGCCAGATTCTCCTGTAGCTTATGAGGATGCCATTCTCCAGGAGCGAGCTTTAGAACTGGCCTTTGAAGGGAAGCGATGGTTTGACCTGGTACGAATGGGACGAAGAAATGATTACAGCAGAAAGAGTAAACTTATTGAAATCATTGTTTCCAATGTGCCTTCAACTCAAAAAAGAATACTGGCTACCAAATTAACAAACCCTCTTGGCTGGTACATGCCTATCGCAGAATCAGAGATAGAACGTAATCCCAATCTAATCCAGAATCCATACTACATTTTTTAAGCGATGAAAAAACTAAAAATATTGCTGGGATTAAGTGTGGCTCTGATTGGAATCAGGTCCTGTGACCCCGTGGTTGTAGAAGCCAATTTCGAAGATATGATCGAAATAACCATCTATGATTTTGTGGTTGAGAATAAGGAAGACTACTCCAGTTTCCTGAGTATTCTTGAGAGGGGGGGTATTGATAAAACGCTCAGCGCCTATAATCCCAATGGCATTGGTTACACCCTGTTTTTACCCACAAATGAGGCAATTGATCAGTTTATTGAAGATAGTGACCAGTTTTCATCACTGGATGAGCTTTTGGCGGACCAGGAGTATGTTTCTTCTTTCAGTCGTTTCCATGCGGTAAATCAAGCCATAAAATCGGATGATTTTCCTTTTGGAGCCCTGCCGGATTATACCCTTTCGGGCGATATTCTTACAGTTAGTTTTATTGTGGAAGTAGATACCTCCTATTACAGCATAAACAACCAGGCCCCTGTTATTCTTCCCAACATTGAAGCCTCCAACGGGTATGTACATATCGTTAGCAGCGCCCTGATTCCAATCACCTATACAACGTATGGATGGCTTGACCAGAATGATGGTTACAGCTTATTCCTGAGTGCTGTGGAGGCCACCGGGTATGTGGAGGATTTCGATATTAATGTTAAGGATGAAGATGAAACAGCCAGGCCATTTACACTGCTTCTGGAACACGATTCTGTATTTAACAAGCGGGGCATACACACCTTTGAGGATTTGGTGGCAGATATCAGTCCCGATGACAGTGACTTTACCAATGAATTGAATCCCCTGAACAGTTTCGTAGCGTATCACAGGCTCACAGAGCTTAATTTTCTGGATGACTTTGAGGATGAGGCCACCAACTACAGTACCTATTCAGAAATTCCTCTAAATATTAATGGTCTGGGTATTGACATTATCATTAATAAGGGAAAACAGACATTTGATACCATCATAAGCGGGGTGGATACCACCATTGTTGATTTTATCGGGTTTAACTATGATAACAGTAATATCCTGACCCAGAGTGGATCTATACATTTCATTGATCAGATATTGAGACAGGTTCAGCCGTCAAGAGCCATTCAGACCTTTCAGTTTGAAGGGGAACCCCTTTTTGATGAATTCAGTCTCGAGCCTGGGGAGTATCTGGTGGAGGATACTTCTTCCCTTTTAAACATTAAATGGTCGGGTTCAGACCTGTTTTTTGTACAGGAACCCGATCAGAACCATCCTGCATGGGGAGGAGATTATATTGTACTTGGAGGTGACTTTACGGTAAGCTATAAGATCCCTAAAATAGTGCAGGGCAATTACATGGTTCTGTTTGGTGCAGAGGCTTTCAGTGGCCTGAATGCACTGGTAGAAGTTTCAATTGATGGAAAAAAACTTGGGGGCCTTATTGATCTGACCACAGAAGGATCTGCCGATAATCCTTATGCACAGATAGAACTTGGCTCCATAGAATTTCTCAGTTATGGACATCATACAATCCAGGTAAGGTCTTTTGTTCCGGGTACATTAAGCTGGGATTATATAAGATTTGAACCCTACTAAACAGCGTAACGATGATTATTAAATATAGCGCCATAGTACTTGTCCTGTCATTCTTTCTGGCTGGTTGTGAGAAGAAAGTTTGGGATGAGCATTACAATGATCAGCCGGAAACAGTGGATCAGGATATTTGGGAGGTGATCCAGGCAAAGGAGGACCTGTCTCTGTTCGCAGGTTATATCAAAGAATTCAGGTACGATACACTGTTTAATGGAGATGACCCATACACCCTTTTCATCCCGACCAATGATGCATTTTCCCGATTGCTAGATACTGGGACGGTTACACGTAGCATAATGGACTATCATATTTCGCTCCACTTTATACAGTCCAGAAATGTTACAGGAAAACGCAAGATTCAGACACTCGGGGAGAAATTTGCCCTCTTTGAAAAGACGGGTAATGGTATTTACCTCGATGATATCGGCCTGGAATTTGAGAGTCCGCTTTACAGGAATGGGAAGTACTTCACCATGGACGAGGTGGCAGTTCCCAAGCCTAATCTGTATGAATTTTTTGCCATAAACAATCCCGTTTTCCGTGACTACGTAGATAGTAAGGATTCCATCATCCTTGATAGGGAATTGAGCCGCCCACTGGGTTTTGATGAGCATGGCAATACGATTTATGACAGCGTGTTGATCGTATATAATTCTTTTGAAGAGGAGTTCTTTCCCGTCAGTGAAGAGTTCAGGAGCAAAACAGCTACAATTGTATTTCCCCTGGCTGAGGATTATAACCTGGCACTGGATGAAATGGCCCAGACGCTAGGTAGTAATTTTCAGGATCATACCGATATTCCAATTAAATGGCAGAATGAGATTCTAATTCCGCACCTACTGGAACATGGCGTCTTCGAAAATATGGTTGAGGAATACGAATTCCTTCTTCTTCCAGGCAAGGATACACTAAAGATGAAAAATATTCTGGGAGATAGTGTGGTGATTGAATATGAACCGGTTGATAAGGAACTTTGCAGCAATGGTTATACCTATAATTATGCTGATTTTGGCGTTCCCGATACACTGTTTACCGGATCATACCGGCACGAGGGAGAGTGGTTGCTACAGGAGAGGGGTTTTAATACTTTTGCATGGAGGGAGGAAGTCTCTGTCATTAGTGATGTGACATTCCCTACCCTCAGGGAACTTGTTCCCTCAGCTTCAAATGATTCCATATTAAATGTGAGTTTTAGTGCTGGATATTCTGGTGCCTTCAGTGTTGAGTTCAATATTGAGACGCTTTTTCCCAGGAAATACCTTATGGTGGTTAGAACCCACATGTACGTGGGTGGAATTTATGATATATATGTCAATGACGAGTTGGTCATGACTATGGATTATTATGATTATGTGAGGGACAGGGAGATATGGTGGAGTGTGCACGAGGGTAGGTATTTGCCCGAAGGTGGATTTAATAAATTTGATTGCTGGGTCGAGAATAAACTGGATTATGGTGAGACGAAGATAAGATTCGAATATAAGGAACCTGGTTTGGTATCCAATAATGGGCTGGTGATAGATTATATTGACTTCCTGCCCTTTGATGAATAAGCTAAAAGAGGATTACATGAAACGACTATCAAAGATATCTACCTTTATGAAATGTAAGGCTTTGTTTATAGTAGCGTTGCTAATGACATCCTGGGTTTCCTTGATATCTCAGGATACTACTATGGTCAGTGGGGTGATCAGGTCCGGGTCCGGTCAACCCATTTCAGGGGTTTCAGTCAGTATCGAAGGCTCCAGCATGCTACCGGTAGTAACAAGTGATTCGGGAACTTTTGAAATCCAGTCTTTTACCGGTGACGAATGGTTAATTATAAGTGCTGTATCTGGCTATAAAATGAGGCGGATCTATCTGAATAAGCGGCAGGATCTTGTACTTAGACTCACTAGCGAAGATTTGGAGTCGGGGGATGACCAGGTTGTATTGTTGGCAGGACAAGTTCCCAGGAGGGATATAGTATCGTCCTTTTCGGAATTGAATACTTCCGGTCTGCACCATACTTATGGATTGTCCATCGATCAGCACATGGAGGGCCAGATACCCGGGATGTATGTGGTTAACAGGTCGGGAATGCCTGGAACCGGAGCCGTTACAACCATTCGGGGAGTAAGTTCCATATATGCTAACAACCAGCCTATATATGTTGTTGATGGCTTTCCTCAGATATCTCATGGGCTGTTTGGTAGCAACATCTCCGGTCAAGCCTATAATGGTCTGATGGGAGTAAATCCTTTTGATGTGTCAAAGACTACCATTCTGAAAGATCCCTCTGTGGGATCTGTTTTTGGATCCAAGGGCTCCAATGGAATCATCCTGGTTGAAACACTTGATCCAAGCGCTACCCAAACCTCCATTGAGCTGAACCTGAGAATGGGATATTCCCTTGCACCTTCAAACCAGACACCGCAACTGGACGGTGGACAACATAAAACCCTGATGAATGAGGTTCTATTTTCATCAGGAATGCATGAGGAGGATATAAGGGAGTTTTACCCAAATCTTTTTTTGACTGAGGATGATGCTCGTTATATCGATTACCAACATAACACGAACTGGCAGGACTATGTATTTGATAATGCCATGCTATACAATTTAAATGTGAAAGTCAAAGGAGGGGATGAAATTGCCCGCTATGGTCTTTCATTTGGTTACCTGAGTAGTGACGGGATTATCAAGAATACGGGTTATAGTGGATACAACCTGCGATTTGTGAGCCGGCTTAATATTTTTACCTGGCTGAAGATGGATGCGGGAGTCTCCTTAAATTATAACAATTCTACTTTGAAGGATGCAGCCGTAACCAAAGAGACCAGCCCCATCAGGACCAGCCTGGCAAAATCGCCACTCCTTAACCCTTACCAGTATGACATCGATGGAAGAGAGTTGAGCACCCTGGCTGAGGTTGACGAGATTGGGGTGAGTAATCCCCTGGCCACCATAGAGAATTACGAAGCCTTAAATAACAATTACAGTTTTACCGCTTTTATGGGATTGGAAGGAACCATCAGTGGTGAGTTGTCTGTGATCAGCAAGTTCAGTTTTACCTATGATGTGCTGAAGGAACAGATTTTTCAACCCAACCGGGGTATGGAGCTCTATTATAACCAGGAGGCTTTCAACGTGTCGAAGGCCATGAACAATGACCTGACCTCTATGTATAACAATACCTATTTAAGGTATGATAAGAGGATTGGAAATAACCACCGCATTACCTCTCATACAGGATTTTATATGCTCACCAATGAATTCCAGATGGATTGGGGTTTAACCAAAAACGCCCATGAAAATGATCAATACCGGATGCTGCAGGACGGACAGAATAACCTGAGGGAGATTGGCGGAGATAACAGGAACTGGAATTGGATATCATTTTACGAGTACCTCAATTATAGCTACAGGGACCGTTACCTGTTGACTGCCAGTATCGCATTGGATGGATCTTCGCGGGTAGGAAAAGATGCCATCAATACTGTGGATATCGGTGGATCGCCTTTTGGCCTCTTCTATTCTGGAGGATTGGCATGGCGCCTCTCCAGTGAATCATTTCTGAAAAATCAGGCCTGGCTCGATGAGCTGAAGCTAAAGTTTACTGCCGGAAAATCCGGGAATGATGATATTGGTGAATCCACTGCAACAAATTACTATCAGGCTGTTAAATTCAGGGAAACGGTTGGCCTTTACCCGGCAATCCTTACCAATGATCAGCTTAGTTACGAAACAGTTACCATGTTAAGCGGGGGGATAAACCTGGCCATACTGGGAAACAGGTTCACGGCCAGTGTTGAATATTTTGTCTCTACCACCAATGATATGATTATTAACACCCCTGTGGAAGCTTACTATGGCTACGACTACCTCATCGAGAACGGAGGGAGTATTGAAAACAAGGGTTGGGAATTGGGTACATTTATGAGGCTGGTCAATGCCCAATCCTTTAAATGGGACGTGAGCGCTTATTTTTCCACTGTTTCAAATGTAGTTACTTCCATCAAGGGCGACAGACTGGTTTACCAGGTACCCGGTGCAGAACGGGTGAACCAGGTAGGATCCCCGGCAAACAGCTTCTATGGGTATATTTACAACGGAGTTTTCACCACCCAGGAAGCTGCCAATAACGCCAATCTGTATAACGACCGTGGTATCCGTTATAATGCTGGAGATGCTTTTTTCACCGACCTGTCAGGCCCTGACGGTAGTCCCGATGGGATTATCAACGAGTACGATAAAACTGAAATTGGCAATCCCCAACCTGACTATCACGGAAGTTTCAACAACTCATTCTCTTATAAAGGTTGGACGCTGAGTGCCTCCCTGCATTTTGTGTTCGGACATGAGGTCTTTAACTATGTACGTTATCAGAATGAGAGAATGACGGATCTTGACAACCAGAGTAGCCATGTGCTTAACAGATGGCAGTATGACGGACACGAGACCAGTGTTCCCAGGGCCGTCTGGGAAGATCCTGTGGGCAACTCAGATTTTTCCACCCGTTGGATCGAAGATGGTTCATTTATGCGGGTGAAGTATGTGAAGGTGAGTTATACAACACCAGGGAAGTTCCTGATGTTTAAGAATGCTGAATTCTATGCCTCGGTAAATAATGTTTTTACAGCGACCAACTACCTTGGGTATGATCCCGAATTTGCCTACTCTTATTCACAGTTATACTCCGGGATTGACTACGGCATGGCGCCACTTCCACGGCAATTTATTGTCGGGATTAATATTGGATTATAATGAACTTTTAATTGATGAATTGATGAAGAGGGTTACGAAATATGCATTCTGGTGGATTCCCCTGGGGCTGTCCATCCTGTTTTTGACATCGTGTGAGAAGTTCCTTAACCCGGAGCAGGAACTCAGGATCGAAGAGGAGAATCTTTACAAAGATTGGTATGAATACCGATCTGTTGAGATGGGGATGTATGCACTACAGCAGAAGCTGGTAGAGCAGCTTCTGATTCTTGGCGAGTTGCGCGGGGATCTTCTGGAAATAACACCCAATGCTACGGCTGATATGGTGGAAATTTACAATTTCAATATCTCAAAAACCAATGAGTTTGCTTCCCCCACTGGATTTTTTAAGTTGATTGCAGCATGTAATAATTTTATCCGTATTCTGGAACAAGAACAGCCTGCAGTAGTTGACCCCGAGAGCCCGGTAAACAATTATGACAATTTATATGGAGAGGCTATTTGCATGCGGGCCTGGGCCTATTTTAATGCGGTCCGAATTTATGGTAAGGTCCCTTATATCCATGAATCCCTTACGACCATTGAGGAAGTTGAAGCCTATATTAAATCGCCGGGGACCTATATTGACAGCGTTCACATCCTCTTTGCGAAGGATGGGTTTTATAACGATACGGTTTTTAATGAGCCCATTGACCTCGAGAAGCAGTACTATGATACAGACCTGGTGATTGATACGTATACCAATCAGATAAAAAATAAGGTAAAGGCGGTGGGTGTAAATCATTTTATCGTGAACAATGACGACACCTGGGAAGTGACCATCTGGAATGATTATGCCATGGATGCCCTGATGGGCCAAATGTACCTGACCCAGGGCGACCTGGTACAGGCTTCATCGCATTTTCTCAGGATCATGAACAACCCTTCTGACACCTATCGGTACCATATTGATGATAGTTTTGGCTATGGGGCCTGGAGGAATATTTTTAACCAGATCGATACCAGAGAGCATATTTATACAATCTGGTTCAATAAGGGCAATTTTCAGCAAAATTCCTTTCAAAGCTATTTTGAAGACTGGGGCCCTCACAAGTATAAATTAAAACCCACATATCTTTCAATTCTGAATTGGGAATCGGTCTTCAGAGGTGCCGTTATCGATGTAGATCAGAATAATCCTGATCTGACGGAGGTCGTATTTCCCGGAATACCATCTGATTTTTACCGGGGCTTTGGTTCATCCTACTATTATGTAAACAATAATGTAGGTATATCTGAGCAGGAGTACATGGACATGCTCATCCTTAGACGGGATGGGGATGACCGGAGCTCAAGAGCCATTATGGAAAACATGGATACGGTCGTTATGAAATATTCCATTGGCAGGAATTCCTTCGGTCAGGATGCCAACTACACGATTTATCGTGCCAGTGGCATCCAACTCTATATGGCTGAAATCTATACCTACTGGGTTTACATTCAGAACGACCTTCCCATTACAAATACCAATTCCGCTCTTGGCATACTGAACGACGGTAGCAACTATACCCTTGATGCCGGAAGAGTGGAAGTGGGCGTCCGGGGTCGGGTTGGATTGGGAAGTGGCAGTGCTGCAATCGCCATCAGGAATATCAATTACCTTCATGATCCTTTCACCAATGAGATTACAGGTTATACTGATCTGACCGGTAATTTTTCGGGAAAACAGGAGCACCTTGAAGATGAGATAATGAATGAAAGAGCCAGGGAACTGGCTTTTGAGGGCGAGCGGTTCTATGACCTGATGCGGGTGTCAAAACGCAGAAATGATCCCTCTTACCTGGCCCAAAGAGTGGCCTCGAAATTTCCGGCAAATAGACGGGACCAGATCTACAACTACCTGTTGGATGAAAACAACTGGTATATTAACTATTTTGAATAGTTTTTTCAAGATCCGATGTGAGTTTTAACACATTTGATTCCATCCCTTGTATGAACCTGGATAAGATAGATACCAGTTCTTAAACCTCCGGTTTGAATGCGTGCCTGAATGCCGGGATGATCTATCGATAAGATGTGAGTACCAGTTATGCTAAAGACCTTGATTAATTGAATCTCTTCCGGTGACTCATGAGTGATGATAAGTTCTCTGCCCGGAATCCTGGATAGCCTGAGGTCATTTTCCATCCTGGTTTTATTTAACCCGGTTGTATTTAAGGTGAATTCAATTTTATCAAAATTGAACTGTGGTTCGTCAATGACACAAAATCGCATCACCTGAATTCCCTGGCTAAGAATAATAGGAGCAGAGATCCGTGTTGTGGTGAGCCAGCTGCCAGACGAGATGGTAAGTAGGGTGTCGGAGACAAACTCTCCAATTTCAACTTTGAACTTGCCTCCATTTTTGATGGCGGCCAAATGTACATCCATTATGTATTCTGCCCCGCTTTCCACATCCACTGTATATTCATACCATTCACCAGGAAGTGCATTGCCTATGTGGTAGCCATCACCAAGGCGCTCATATATATCCACTGCCTCTTCGGGCCGGTATTCTCCTGCAAGGTTGATGTTGTCAGCATCATGGTAGGCGATTCCTTCACCACCCAGGTCAAAATCCTCGGCTTCAATGACTCCCGGTATGGGTAAGGGATAACCCAGGTACAAACCGCGCTCCTGGGGAATATATTCGGGCATCATAATTCTCACGGGCTGTGAATAGTGCCTTTCTCCATTATTGCGAAAAGCAATGATTCTGTAGTAATAATAGATCTCGAACAATACTTCCGAATCAATGAAACTGGTAGAATCCGGAGGCAGGCTGGCATACACCGAAAAATCTTCGAAGTGAGTTTTTCTTTCAATGACAATGCTATCGCAGTCAGGCAGTCTGTTGCCCCATTCCAGTTTGATGAGGGTATCCTGAAAAACCGATAACCTGGGATTTACAGGAGCATCTACCGAAGTATGGATCAGGATATCCTTGATCTCATTCCAGCTGCTGGTTCCTCTTTCCAGAACCTGAAATGTTCCCCCGTCATCCCAGACACATGGGGTAAACCCGTATTGGGGTATGAGTTCTGTATAGGTGCGGTAATGCAGCATCCGAAGGTTATAGTCGGCATCCTTGTTGCAGCCAAATTCACCCAAAAATACGGGAATGTTAATTGAATCTGACCAGGTTTTCACATTATTGAACTTGGTCTTTAATGCATTGATTTCGCTGGGTCCAAATGGGCCGTGCCCTTCCAGACCAAAAGGCCATGGGTCATAGGAGTGAAAGGATCCAATTAGGAAATCGTCTTCTGGAATGGCCATGGCAATTAATTCGTCTGCACCACCCCAGTTATGCCCCTGAATGATTACATTTCTGGTGGGATTGGTTTTACGGATAATGGACAGGACCCGCTGGTGAATCTCCTCATTTTCTCCTTTGGTCAGGCCTTTGGGCTCATTGATGATCTCGAATATGAGTTTTTCTGATTTATTCTGAAACCTGACGGCTATTTGTGACCATATGCTGTCAAATCGGGCCCGCTTATCAGCATTTGAATAATCCTCCTTGATCCACTCTTCATGGTGAGTATTTACCACGATAAAAAGGTCCCTGTCCAGTCCCCAGTCCAAAACTTCCTCCACACGGTTCATCCAGTCAGGATCTATATTGTAAGGCGCATTGTTTGCTGTATGTTCGTCCCACCTGACAGGTATTCTGACTACATCAAAGCCAGCCAGCCTGTAGAGATCGAAATATTGCTCTCGTGCGGGGCCATTGTTCCAACTTCCCTCATCAGGGGGTTCCAGGGTATTTCCCATATTGATCCCTTTCACCATCTGAAGTACTGCTTCCTGGGGAGTAATCTGAGCCGATGCCTCCAGGGTAAATATGGCAGTCAGGCAGAAAAACAAAAACATATTGGCAATTTTTGGGATCATGCAATGAAATTTTAGAGGGTTATTAAATTAAAAAATAAGAGCCCGCACAGGCAGGCTCTTATTTTTAAAGAAAATAGCAATTATTAATTTCTGATCACTTTGTATTGGCCAACCACTTCATCTTCATTGCTAATGGTGATAAAGTACATACCGGTAGGCTGATCTTCAAGTGAAATGGTTTCAACGCCACTGTATACTATAATGTCGCTGACATTTACACCCACTGAATTGTAAATACGGATCCTGCTTCCGGATTCTGCACCTGAGATGTTCACCAGGCCGGTACTTGGATTGGGATAAATGCTTACACCTGCATCAGTGAGATCCCCGATACCTGTGTAATCCAGTGAAATGACATATGTCGTTACATTGACACCATTGGCGGCAATCACCTGGAGCATGTCATCCTCCTCCATCATATCGCCGTCGCCTTTAGCTGCGCCACTGGTATTCTGAACTTCCATGCTGGCTCCAGCTGCTGGAATCACGTTGCCTGAGAAGACAGAAACAGACTCACTTCCCATTACACCTTTAATGGTTAATGCGTTCTGATCTACCAGGTAGATATCTGAAACCACGTAAGCCAGGTGTTGACCGGGTATCTCTGCCAGTAAGGAGAGGAAGTAGGTTTTGGTGGTTTCGCCATCTGAGGCTGTAACAACCAGCTTGTCATCCTGAACAACCACTCCTTCTGTCCGCTCGTAACCAAGCTTATCATAAAGAGCAATGGTAGCACCGCTGGCAGGTACCAGGTTAGCAAAGAAAGCCATCACTGTGGTTCCACCAGGCACAAGATTGATCAACAATGCTTCCTGATTCACATCAAACACAGAAGAAGTTACATAAGCGTCTGAGGGTTCTGAATCGGGCATCAGCTGGTATACAATCTTAGTTGCACCATCTTCTGCAACTACTTCGAAATACACATTGTCAGTGGCAAGTACATCCACATACATGGTATCGAAGTTGATGGTAAGCATTGGTACCGATGCATTGTTTGCATCGATTACATTCATCATGGCTCCGGCAGGTACAGTTACACCCTCAACTACATCTTTCAGAAGTGTTCCGATCTCAAAACCACCTACCGTAGGGGGATCGATTACTACTGTGTATGTAGTGGAAGTAAGCTCAGCGTCATCGCTCAGACCTTCGTCGGTCACCTCAATGAAATACCTGGAGGTATTGGTCAAATCGGTACTAACAACAACCAGTGAGTCTCCATGTGTAAGAGCCGCATCAGCGGTTATCTCAACACCTCCGGATTTCACCGTAAGGGTCTGTCCTTCGTCAGCTTTAATGAGGTTGGCTATAAACCCATCAACAGTTGTAGCCGTAATGATACCTCTGATCTCTTCATCAGTAGAATATCCGCCAGATACTTTGTATGCCAGTGAGGCAACGGTTGATTTATAAATGGTTACTTCATCCATAAAGTGAGAGCCGATTCCATCGGTGATCCTGAGGATATCCAGAGCCCATCCCACGCCAATTGAGTTGAAGTAAGGTCTGTCCCATTTTATCCAGTGACTGGTTTCAGCATCTGTTCCAAAAGATTCTCCGAGTTCAGGAGTTCCTGTATAATACTTGGACTTTCTTGTGTATCCGGTGGTTTGTTGCATGTCTTCTCCACCAACTACATGGGTAGCTCCTGTACCCTCAGCACCCCATGTATCGAGCAATACAAAATCTTCGGGATCAGTGGCAGCTTTCAAGCCGTTCCTCACAGAATCACCACCTTCACCAACAATCTTAAAGAGGAAATAGTGTGTGTTCCACTGTTGCAGAGCTGTCCAGTTGTTAGGAGGTGAATCCCATGGGCAGTTCTTACTGAAATGAACATCTCCCTGGTTTTCTGCTGGCCAGGCTCCTTCTTCGCCATAACCACTGCCACTATAAGCCTGGCTGGTTGAAATAATGTCAGTCAGCACAAATACATCTCCGGGGTATACGATGGTATTCACATTCAGGTCCTGGATAACCTTACCCGGGTCTGCCTCCCAAATACTGGTATCAGGCCAGATTCGACCTGGAATGTATTTATGATACCTGATGTCGTAATCATCCACTCCGGATGAGCTGGTAATGGCATCGGCCCAGTTGTCGTTATCTCCGAAGAAGATCATATAATTGCTTAAATCGATGGCTTCGGTTCCGGGATTCATGATCTCCATAAAAGCGTTGGCCCATTGATCCTGCCAAACAATCTGTGAGAAGAAAGGCTCGCCTAACCAGGGCTGGATATGTGAAGATCTCTTCTCTTTTTCAAGGGTCACATTGTACTCTTTTATGGTTGTATCATTTTCAGCTGTAACGGTAAAGGTTACGGTCTTGTCTTCCACAGATCCGAACAGGTTCACAGCCCTATCAACTTCAATAGTTGCGTTGGCATCAGCAGATTTAGCTACCAGGGCCGGAATACCGTCCACGTCTGCTGGTACCTGAACCACGTAATTCTCAACGGCACTTGCGAAGTTGGGTATGGTATCACCCAGCCATCCAAAGAGTCCCTTGTATATTTCGGGAATATCAGGCCATGTGATTGAACTCAGATCCGTATCCCTGGATTCTCTGTATTTCTGCAGCTTCAGGTAATAGTCTTTTACGGAGCTCCCATCCTCAGCTGTAACCCTGAGAATATCTCCATTCATAAGATCGGTTCTTTCATTGCCATCGACCCAGACAAAATCCCAGCTTGCATTGGGGGCTTTCTCCAGATACTTAAAGAGTGTATCTACACGGCAGGCATATGGGATCTCGCTGATGGTATCCATGCCAGGTACTTCGTCTGTAACCTCGTAAGGAACACCAGCTCCAGCATAATATCCATCCTCTGTCAATGCCCTCTTGGGAACCACGACATTCGCATCTGTAGTGGGCGCCATTACAGTGATAGTAAATGCCTCAGTTGTAAGCGTATTGCCGCAGGCATAAACAGTAAGTAGATCTCCTGTCCTTACAGTCACAAATGCAGAGTCCTCATGCACCGGCGAATAATCGTAATGCCATGCAAATCCGGGAGTATAATCAAACTGCATCATAATAGAGTCGTCATTTCTAACCCCCCAGGGTACAGAAATGGCCTTATTAGCCCAGTCAATGTCAATGGTCGACGAGACCAGTGTAGTTTCATCCAGAACGGCGTTCACATGGTTGCCAACGGTCCAGAATGCTGCCCTCGTGCGTTCATTATATTGGTCATCTGAAAGAAAAGGAATGGGAATCCACTCTGAGTCAGCCAGGTCAATCCCCGTAACAAAGACGGTATTTCCTTTTTTCACATCAAACCTCCTGATGAGGTAGTGGGTGCCGGTAGCACCTTCCACACCTGCCACATCAACCATTCCTCCATCGGGATTGGTGCCGTCATCATCAGTAAACAGACCGCCTACCTGGTCCACTACAGCAGAGTCGGTGGGAGAACTATGGTGCCTGATGTACCATACATCTCTGCCACTCCAGGTTTCCATCAAAGTGCTATAGTTCAGAGCTGGAATGTCACTTCTTGAGATACTGTCTGTTGGATCGCCTGTAGGTGATTCAGAGAGATGAACCTGCAGGTCTGCTAATATCCAATACTCTGGTCTGGTTAGAAATGCTTGTCCCCAGTCCTCGGAATAACCGAATTTTGCCACATCGCTGGCATAGGCCTCTTCAACAAAATCGGAAGCTGCAACAATCAGATAGGATTCACCCGGAGCCAGTACCACATCGGGCAGCCTTTCGATGGTATTATTATCGTTCTGGGGTGCCTCGGGCCATCCCGGTTCCGGGGGGGTATCCCAAGGACTGATTCTTCCAAATTCAAAATCAGAGAGATTCAGGGCTTCAGTTCCCATGTTGGTAATCTCAACATAGGATTGTTCGGCCCGGTCCATTTTTGCTTCAGTAATAACCAATGTTCTTACTGTATCCTGGGCTATTAATAAGCCCCCGGAAACAAACAACATTGCAAGTAGTAGTCTTAGCCTCATAATTAATTAAGTTTAGTTAAACAATAAATAATAAATGATAGGTTAATGTAGAATTCAGGCAATATATGAAATATTTCTTATGATCGCCATTAATGTGATTGCAATCTGTTGCATTTTTTATTTATAAGCCGATATTATATCTATATTGCAGATCATAGCATACCGGTTCCGACTAACTAAACACCAACTAAAACCTATATCCCATGAGACGACGATTGGTAGTGGTGACCCTGATTCTCTGGTTTGTGTCAGGTTTAGCGGCACAGGATTTTTCGAAGTTTATTGTGGTAGATCAGTTTGGCTACAGGCCCGATTCAAGGAAGGTGGCTGTGATCAGGGACCCACAGGTAGGTTATGACGCGGACGAGTCATTTACGCCGGGAAACTGGTATGCGGTAGCAGATGCCAGGACAGGTGAACTGGTATTCAGAAAACAGATATCTGTATGGGGTGATGGGAAGACTGATGGGTCGTCGGGAGACCGTGCCTGGCAGTTCGACTTTACCGAATTCACCCATTTGGGTAGCTATTATATAGTGGACCAGGAGCTAAATGTGCGTTCATATGAATTTGTAATCGCACACAATGTTTATAATGAGGTGCTCAGGCAGGCCATGCGCTCCTTCTATTACCAAAGGGTGGGCTTTCGGAAAGAGGAGCCATATGCGGACAAGCGGTGGGCCGATGAGGCCAGCCATTCGGGTGAGCTCCAGGATAACAATTGCCGCTCCTTTTACGACAAACTAAATCCAGATTCGGAGCTTGATGTTAGTGGTGGATGGTATGATGCAGGAGATTACAATAAGTATTCGAACTGGACGGCCAACTATGTGGTAGAGTTGATGATGGCGTACCTGGAGCGGCCCGAAGCATGGGGAGATAATTATAACATTCCTGAGTCGGGCAATGGAAGACCAGATATTCTGGATGAGGCCATCTGGGGCATAGATCATCTGTTGAGGATGCAGCAAGCTGACGGAAGTGTTTTAAGCATAGTGGGTGAGGCAGGGGCCAGTCCGCCCTCATGGGCCACAGACCCCAGCTATTATGGTCCGCCAAATACATCAGCCACTTTAAATACATCGGCCGCTTTTGCCATTGCATCTAAAGTTTACAAGGATCAGGGGTTGATCAACTATTCGGACACATTGCTTGCCAGGTCTCTTAAAGCCTGGGAGTGGACAGAGCTACATCCCGATTCTCTGTTCTATAACAACAACAATGATTGGAACTCAGTGGGATTGGGAGCGGGGCAGCAGGAGACCAACGATTATGGCAGAGCGATGGCTAAGCTGGAGGCGGCCTGTTACCTTTTTGAAGCAACCGGTGACACAGATTTCAGAGTTTATTTCGATACCCACTACCAGGATGCCCAGCTCTTTCTTTACAATGGATTTGTCTATCCGTATCAAGCAATCACCCAGGACCTCCTTCTCTACTATACTACCCTGGCCAATGGGACAGCCTCTGTTCAGGATCACATCGGGACCACCTACAGGAATGGAGTAGTGAACGGATCGGAGAATCTGGCAGCTTATACAGGTAAAAAGGATCCCTACCTTTCTCATACCAAGACTTATACCTGGGGGAGTAATGGAGTGAAATCATCTCAGGGCAGCATGAATTATAACCTGGTTACCTATGGTCTGGATGAGGGCATCACTGCTCTGGCCGTTGAAGCAGCAGAAAGCTATATACATAACCTTCATGGGGTGAATCCATTGAATATGGTTTACCTCTCGAACATGTATGAATATGGTGCCGAAAACAGCGTGAATGAATTTTTTCACTCGTGGTTCTCCAACGGGAGTCTGCTGTGGGACCGGGTGGGTGTCTCCACCTACGGTCCGGCACCAGGATTTCTGACGGGGGGACCCAATCCCGGGTATGATTGGGATGGTTGCTGTCCGTCGGGTTGTGGTTCATCGGGGAACAATGCCAAATGTACTGCAGAGTCGCTTACTCCTCCTAAAGGGCAGCCTTCTCAAAAATCATACAAGGACTTTAATACCAGCTGGCCCGTTAATTCCTGGTCGGTGACCGAAAACAGTTGTGGATACCAGGTAAGGTACATTAGATTGCTCTCCAAATATGTCACTGCGGATATGGATTGCAACGGCGAATCGGGAGGTGAGGCTTTTATTGACTCCTGTGGAGTGTGTGCAGGGGGAAGCAGCGGAATCATTCCTTCGTTGGATCCGGATCAGTGCGATGGGGCAGTGATTTCTCCGGAAGGGGATACCATGTTTATCGAAGGCAGACACCTCTATTCAGCTGAAGGGGAGAAAATAGTACTGCGCGGAGTAAATGAGATGTTTGTATGGTCCAACGACAAGACCGGATCGAGGCTCATCCCTGAAATCGCAAAGACAGGCGCCAATTGTGTACGGCTGGTTTGGACTGAAGAGTATGGAAATAAAAGTGAGTTGGTTGAATTAATAGATCGTTGTATCGATCACAATATGATAGCCATCCCGGAATCGCATGATGCCACCGGAGAGTGGGCAGACCTTGATATTTGCATCAATTTTTGGAGTGACCCCATTATAAGAGAGGGGATTCAGCGAAATAAAAAGTGGACCATGGTGAATATCGGAAATGAAGTGGGAGATGGGAATGTGACCGCTGCCCAATTTAAGTCCGGGTATATGAGAGCCATTGATTCGCTCAGGGGATGGGGTTATACGGTTCCTCTGGTAATCGATGCAAGTACCTGGGGACAGAATCTGGATATAATCCTTGAAACCTGGAAAGAGATTTTAGCCCATGATCCGCTTCAAAACATCATGTTTTCGGTTCACTCCTATTGGTCCGACGCAGGCAACTACAACAGGGCAGCCAATGCAGCTATTAATGAAGGTTTACCAATAATAATAGGGGAAGGGCCTTCACCCACAGCCTATCCAAACTGTGTAATTCTGGATTATCAAACCGGACTTGATGTATGCGGCATGAATGAGATTGGTTGGATCTCCTGGTCCTGGGGGGGATTGGCAAACGGACACTGTATACCGAATTTTGATCACACCCTCAATGGTGTATTTGCCAGCTGGAGGACCAGTTATGCAGCAGATATGATGGTGGATCACCCCTTCAGTTTAATGCGTACTTCGGAAAGACCGGAATCCTTTTTTCCAGAGGGTCCTGTTTCTGTTTCGGGGATCTACATAGATCCGGTGGTTGGTGAAATGATTATCGGGGATTCTATTCAGTTGGAAGTGGTGGTTACGCCATCAAATGCATTGAATACAGGTAACGGTCTGTTAATTGAAGGTGATGTGGAAGCCGTAAGTTATGATCCTCAAACTGGTAAACTTTTCGCGCTTGCTGAGGGTGTCGCAACTATAACAGCCATTAGCGAGGAAAACGACCTGGTCAGGTTTACAAGAGAGATTAAAGTTCATGAAATACCGGTAATCAGCACCGGAAACGGATTTGCTGCTCCGTCCATAAAATTGTATCCCAATCCAAACGATGGATTGCTATATATAGTAAGCGACCAGAAACTATCCTTTGACATCTATATTATGGAACTGGGAGGAAAAGTAGTTTTGAAAGAGAACTACACGGGAAATGCAAGGATTAAAACGGATCAGCTTTCACCTGGCACCTACCTGGTGGTCCATAAGTGCAATGAAATGATTATAAGGCAGAAATTAATTATATTATGACATGAAGAAGTTATGCGTTGTTTTGGCTTTAGCTTTTTTTCTGAGTATAAATCTATTTATTCGGGCCCAGAGTGCCGAACCTGCGGAGATGGCATCGGGAATTAATTTCATTGAAACAAGCTGGTATACTGAGTCAGAGGATCTTGAACTACTGGCACTGTATGAAGATATCCGTGTAGCTGATGTGTCAGATGGGATGGATATGGTGGGATTGCCGGATCAGGGCCTTGTGGATCCGGCCATTCATCCCTCCTGGGTGAACTATGAAACTCTTTCCCATATTATTCGGGGGATCGCACTAACCGTCAGGTATGTGCCTACTATGAAACCCGACCGGCCTAAACCGGAGGAGGATTTCAGCCAATGGGAAGGACACTTTTATGGAACCTACTCTTCAGAAGCTTTTGTGCCACTGATTCACAATGGAGTCATTATAGTGATTGATGATGTGGTGGCTAAACATGCACATGAAGTGCTTAAGAAAGATAAAGCGGGAAGAAGAGGTCTATATGAAAAGCTTGGAATGCCGCTTGATAAAACCGTAAAATGATATTCCTGTAAATGATAACGTTATGAGAAACTTGTTTATCATGGCGAGCCTGATGGCGTTTGCCATAAATTTGCAGGCAGAAGATCCGAAGATACTTGGGATCGGCGAAGCTGCACCCGATTTTGAGTTAACCGGAATTGATGGTAAGCCCTACACATTGGAGAGTTTTAAGGAGGCAAAAATTCTGATGATTGTATTTACTGCAAACCACTGTCCCACAGCACAGGCTTATGAAGAGAGGATGATAAAACTCAGCTCTGACTATGAGACCTCTGAGATGCAGCTTGTGGCCATCTCTTCCAATCACCCGGAGGCAGTATGCCTGGAGGAACTGGGATATTCTGATCTGGGGGATAGCTTTGAGGAGATGAAGATACGTGCAGCAGATGCCGGTTATAATTTCCCCTACCTTTTTGATGGGGAGACCCAGGAAGTGGCGCATGCCTATGGTGCAACAGCTACGCCTCATGTATTTATCCTGGATGAGGAACGTAAATTGCGTTACAGGGGACGGATCGATGACATGGAGGATCCCTACCAGAAGCCTACTCAGACAGAAGCCCGAAACGCAGTGGATGTATTGCTGGCCGGCCAAGCTGTTGCGGTGGAGACCACCAGGGCCTTTGGTTGCTCCATGAAATGGAAATCTAAAATGGATTGGAAAAAGAAACTGGATGCAGAGTGGGCCAATGCCCCTATAGAGGTGAATGATTTGGACCTGGAGGGATTGAAAGCCTTGCTTTTGAACCAGAATGAGAACATCCGGCTGATCAATGTATGGGCCACCTGGTGCGGACCCTGTGTCATTGAGTTCCCAGAACTTGTGAATATGCAACGCATGTACGGGGGACGTAATTTTGAGGTGGTGGGCATTAGCATGGACCGCCCCAATCAGAAAGAGAAGGTCATCAAGTTCCTTGAAGAGAAGCAGGGTGCTTTCACCAATTATATCTATTCAGAGAGTGATAAGGAGCCCATGTTTGAACTTATGGATCCCAACTGGCAGGGAAATATTCCTTATACAATGGTAGTTATGCCCGGTGGAGATGTGGTATACCGCCACGACGGAATCATTGATCCTCTGGAGGTCAGAAAATCAATTGTAGAACTTATAGGCCGCTACTTTGCCGATGATCATTAATAATTATTAAGATGAAAACTATCAGGAACATTACACTCATATGGGTCATGTTAACACTATCAAACTGTAAAGCACCTGAGAACCCCGGACATAAAGAGCTGTTAGGGAAAGATAACCTGGTTGCCTGGTGCATTGTGCCATTTGATGCAAACGAACGGACTCCTCTTGAGAGGGCCAGGATGCTCAATGAGCTGGGGATCGGGCAGTTCGCATATGACTACAGGGATAAGCATATTCCCTCATTCAGGGAGGAGATAGAGGTGTTGAAGGAGCATCAGATTCGCCTTAGTGCCGTTTGGCTATGGGTAGATCCTGCGAATCCGTGGAATGAGTCAAACAGGAGTATTCTGAAGATCATTGAAGAGACCGGCACCAGAACCGAATTGTGGTTGGGGATGCCCGATGGTGCATTTGATGGTCTTACCGACCAGGAGAGCCTGAATGTGGCTGTGGAAACAGTGAGGTTAATACTTGATTTCGCTGAAAAGGTGGGTTGCACCCTGGCGCTTTATAACCATGGTGGATGGTATGGGGAACCTGGTAACCAGCTGAGAATCATTGAAGCAGTTGGATCTGAGAAGGTGAAAATCGTCTATAATTTCCACCATGGGCACCACCAGGTGGAAGGCTTTCAGGAGCTGCTTGACCTGATGCTGCCTCACCTCTCTACCATTAATATCAATGGCATGAAGATTGAAGGTCCCAAGATCATCACCCTGGGAGAGGGAGACAGGGAGTTGGAGATGCTCAGGGCAGTTAAAAGCTCAGGATATGCTGGGCCCATTGGAATTCTCGGTCACACCGAAGGAGAGGATATCAGGCCAGTTCTTGAACGAAACCTGGCTGGGCTGGATCAATTAAATAAGGCCCTACAGCATTCTGATTAGTTACCTGTCATTACCTCTCTAAAGAAAGCGAGGTTTTTTTCATGTGAGTATGGTTAATTTGTAAATAGCAGAATCTAAATAGTAGCAGGAATTTATTCATAGTTCCAATCCAGGCCATACTGGTCCGATAGGTCCAGACGCGGCATGGGCCCATCCAGTGGGTGAAGCTCCTTTACATACCAGTCCAGCCACTCCATCTGACGATAGAGCACATCGATCCGTCCCACCTGCTTGCGGTTCCCATGTCCCTCCCCGGGATACTGGACCAGGCGAACTGCCGGATGGTCATTCATCTTCATTCGCCTGTAGAGCTCAAAGCTCTGTGAAGGATGAACTCGGGTATCGGCAGCACCCCCATAGATCAGGGTAGCTGTCTTGCTCTGGTGAGCCCAGTAAATGGGGCTTCGCTCCAGGGCAAACTGCCATTGCTCTTCCAGTTTTTTGCCCGAGTGCACATAAAGCTCTTCATAGGCAATATCTGTGGTTCCCCTTTTACTGATGTTGTTGCTGATTCCCACGAACATGCAAACAGCTTTGACATACTTGGTATAGTAGGTGGCGAACCAACCGGAAGCATACCCTCCATAGGATCCCCCGGCCATTCCCACCCTTTCAGGATCGGCACCCTTCTCCTTAACGGCCCACTCGATGGCGTCAGCGATATCATCAAATTCTGTACCTGCAGGATCCATAAATCCTTCCATTCCAAACTCCACCCCGTAACCTGTGCTGGCCCTGTAGTTGAGGTACATGACCAGGTATCCTTTGCCGGCCATTACCTGGGCCGGAGTGGAATACCTGCTCAACCACCCATTGGAATGGTGTGATTCGGGTCCCCCGTGAACATATACCACAAGAGGATAGTTCTTGCTTTCATCATAACCCACCGGGTGAATTATCAATCCTTCAATCTCCACACCATCTCTTGCTTTGTAGCTGATAACTTCCTGATTACCCAGAGTCTTTTCAGCCAGCTCTGGATTGATATTGGTGAGTTTTGTGATCTTCTTTTTGCCATCCCATAGATATAGATTACCCGGATCATAAGGTGTGGATGCGGAAAACACAAAGTTTTTGAAGTCGCTGGTAATGCTGGGGGAATTAAATATAATACCCTGTTCTGAGGCATCCAGCAGGAGCTCTCTTTTTGCTCCTTTTAAAGATACAGTGTATAGCTTTGGGTAGACACCTTCACCAGCCATGTAGAGCAGGGTTTTGCTATCTTTCCAAAACACCCGGCTAACGTGGCCCCGGTAGTTCTCAGGGGTGTAATTGGTAACAACGCCGGTTTGGATATTCACCACAAATGACTGGCTTACCTGGTGGTCATTGATATTTAATGCTGCAGCATAGGCCAGGTGTACTCCGTCAGGACTAAAAACATAATTCCCCAGTTTTCCTTCGTTTTCAGAGATCTGTTTTAGATCTCCACTGGCCAGATCGATCAGGTAGATTTTCCGGAACATGTACCTTTGGTCGATGAGGTTCCTGGGGGAGATACTGGCAGCTACCTGAGTACCCTGAGCGTTAAACTCAAAATCCCATGTATGGCCCTCTTCAGTGAGTTGCCACACCCCTGCCTGCTTCCAGTTATCATCATACCATGCCACATGGAGGTGGCTGTTCTTAAGGTTTTCTTCGTAGTAGATAAAATCATAACCACGCTTCTTCAGTTCTTTCTCTTTTCCGGAAGGTGCACTCCTGGTTATATACCCGATGCCTTTGTTCCCGGGCTGCCAGCGAAAAGTGAAAATTCCGCCCTCTTCATTGGTCAGTTTGAACATTTCACCGCCTGCTGCGGGCATGGCCCAAACCTGTCGGGGTTTTCCCTTTTCTGCGAAGAGAAAACCAATGTACTTTCCATCTGGACTGTATTGAGGTGAACCGCCTTTGACCTTGTCCTTAAACAGAGGAGTTGAGCTTTTATGGGCCAGTGACATGCGGAAATATTCTGATTTTGATCCACCTGCCGGTTCGTTGGGTCCTCGCGGGGTTGAGACCGAATAGATGAGTTGGGATCCATCGGGACTTAACTGGGGACTTCCCACAGATTTTAATCCCAGGAGGTCGGGCGCAGTCAGTACATTTTGTGCGGAAAGAGGAATGGCCAATCCCAGGAATAGTGCCACAAAAAAGATCTGGCAGGCCTTCAGGTTTAGGTTCATCATATTAAGTTTTTGGATTGGATAAAGGTAAAAATTACCCGGTTATGAGGGCTGTTAATAGTTGTAAATTTGTTGATTGGAATTGCAAGTTGCCGTATATTTAGGGAGTAACCTAACCTTATTTTTGTAGTTATGAAAGAATTAAAGATCAATTATCTTGCAGTACTGGGAGCCTGGCGGAAATATCAGGAATAGAATAGCAGTTAACCATATTTACATATGCGTATCCTACTGGTATTATTTTTATTGCAGCATCTTAGCTCTATACCAGGATGGAGTATGTTAAAGCGCAATCGTATTGATCACCCAGATGATCCCTACTGCTGAGACACCCCGATGGCAAAAACTACATGAGAATAATACCAGATTTGCGGCAATGATCGTGCATCTGTCCGGGCCACAGGCTGGCCTGAACCTCTCCTATGTGTGCTTTACGAAGAAAATACATGCAAAGTCGCGATTGGCCAATTCCACCACCCACCGATTCGGGATACTCCCCCGCCAGAAGTCTTTTGTGAAACAGCAGCTGAGTGCGTTCAGATTTACCTTGTAGCTCCAGTTGCTTTAGGAGGGTAGTTTTGTCCACACGAATCCCCATAGAAGAGAGCTCGAAAGCATCTTCAAGGATTGGGTTCCAGACCACGATATCGCCATTCAGTCCCTTATAGCCCTTCTCTGTAGGAGAGGACCAGTCGTCGTAGTCAGGTGCCCTGCCATCGTGGGCTTTTCCATTGGCCAGTTCACTTCCGATTCCGATAATAAATACTGCACCCATCTCTTTGGCAATTTTTTGTTCCCGCTCTTTGGGATTCAGATCGGGATACCTCTCAAGCAGCTCTTCTGCATGAATAAAATGGATGGAATCGGGCAGGATCGGAAAAATATCCGGATGGTTTTCATAGACTATAAACTCGGTGCGCTTCATCACTGAAAAAATCTGGGATACAATATGCTTAAGGGTAGCCAGGGTGCGATCTTCAGGGAGTAGTATCTTTTCCCAGTCCCACTGATCTACATAGATGGAGTGTATGTTATCCAGCTCCTCATCGGGGCGCAATGCATTCATATCGGTATAAAGGCCGTAATTATTGGCGATCTCATAATCGGCCAGCATCATCCTTTTCCATTTGGCAAGAGAGTGTACAATTTCGGCGGTGATACCCTCCATATCCTTCACTTCGAAGGATACAGGACGCTCGGTGCCATTCAGATCGTCATTGATACCGGTTCCTCTCTGGACAAAAAGAGGTGCGGTAACCCTTCTGAGTTTTAACTCGGCTGCCAGGTTGGATTCAAAAAAGTCTTTAATCACTTTGATGGCTCTCTCAGTCTCCTTCAGAGTGAGACTGGTGCTATAATTTTTAGGTATAACCAGTTTCATGTTTTTTTATAGTTAAATGTGACGAATCGGTTACAAATAACCAATTAAAAAATCAGATTTCAAAATGAGAAGGGCGGAGATATTCCAGGATTGGGGTTTAATGTAAGAATGTCACATCACCCGTAAGCAGCTCCTGCATTCCGTCTACATAGGTCACCCAGGCTTTATAGACATAGACTCCCGGTTGAACCAGCTCACCTGTCTTCAGGTATCCGTCCCAACCTACATGGATCTCATTTGTTTCCCAGATCATCTCACCCCACCTGGTATAAATGGACATTTTGAGTTCAATGGGATTGATCATGTGCGGATGGAACACCGTATTATCGATCTCGCCTTCTGTCCAGTGCCCTCCACTGGGCCCGGCACCGTTCCAGGCAAATGCATTGGGAAATTCCGTACTCCCTTCGCCAGCAATTATTTCAATGAAGCCATCGTAAACAATTGTATCTGGACAGCCCTCCGGGCTCCATACGTAGAGGGTGACCACATACTTACCAGAGTCGGGATAGATATGGGCGGGGTTTAACTCATCGGAGGTGGTGCCATCGCCAAACTCCCACCGGTAGCGACTGGCATTGTTGGAACGATTCACAAATTTGAATACCTGTTTTAAATTTTTGGCCTTGGGAGGGTAGACCCCAAACATGGCTGTCGGACGTTCATGAATCTTAATAAGCTGATAGGTAGTATCGACCCCTGACAGGCCGTATGCAGTTAATTTTACATGGTGTTCCTTGCTCTCCCAGAAACGGTGCGTAGGCTCAAAATCGGTAGAATAGGTACCATCATCAAAGTTCCAGATAAAAGTATCCGCATACTTGCTGTTGTTTCTGAAGGTAATATCCAGGGGAGGACAACCCATTGAGTCGGGTTCGAAACTTGAAACCGGGGGCGGTGGCATGATCTGAACCTGTTTGGTAATGCTGTCACGACAGTAAGGGCTGAATGTCTTTAGTTCAATATCATAAAACCCCCAGGTATTAAAAATGTGCTGGTTGGGTTCTCTGATGTGATCGGTGGATCCATCTCCGAAGTCCCAGCTGTAGTTCCAGTTGCCCCGGGAGCTGAGATTCAGCAGGTAGACCAGTGAGTCGGGGAAGTACTGCATCTCGGGGCTTACAAAGAAATCGGCAATGGGATTGGGATAGACCACCACGCTGTCGGTGATGGTGTCGGAACATCCAAATTCTGTTTCCGCAATCAGCTGAATGTAATAGACCGTGTCGGTACGCGGCTCTCCATAAATGGTATCTCCATCGTACCGATAGGTATAGGTTACCTCGTTGGACGGTGAAATATTCCTTTTGCCGTCCCCAAAGTCCCAGATGTAGGTGGAGGCCCCCTTCTGGGCTTCAAAACTCACTTCCACAGGGCTGCAGTAATCATCATACTCCGTTTCCAGTTCCATCACTGGTAACGGATGCAGATCCATGACAATTGTATCGAAAAGATCTGCATCGCAGGAGCTGTTTCCATGATGCTCAATGATCTTTACAAGGGTGTACAAATTGATACCCGGGATATTGTTCAAAAGGATAGAGTCGATGCCCACTGAGATCAGATGCAGTGTATCCCGGTCTCCATTCATATCCAGTACCAGGTCAAACAGGGAGTTTTCTTTACCCGTGATCAGATACTTTCCATAGGTCTGATTGGAATCGGTTTCACACCAGGCCGAATCGGGGGTCAGGAACTCGGCAAAGGGCTGTTCAACCACTTCAATTTCAAGGGTATCGTTGCCTATGCACCCGCTGGCGTCCGGCTCGGTTTCGTAGGTGATAGAGTGCCATCCCAGTCCCGCTATTGCAGGGTCAAACAGGCCGGACGAGGCATTAATAATCCCCGTGCCGGTCCAGTTTCCAAGAGTAGTGGCAGCTTCCAGATCGTAAGGTGCATCATAGATACAGAATGGATCCACCGGCAGGATTGACCCTACCGGTCCCGGTCTCACCACAATATCAATGGTGTCATATCCTGTGCATGAATTCCCATCAATGATCAGGTAAGAGATGCTGTGACTTCCTGTTCCTGCAATAATTGGTGAGAACTCACCGGTGGAAGGATTTACAATTCCGTCTCCAGTCCAGGTTCCGCCTCCCGTGGCAGCGGTCATAATGAGATTTGCCTCATCCAGGCAGAGGGTGTCCATGGGATCGATGGTGGCATCGGGTTTGGGTACAATCCTGATTACAGATCGGTCCGTAACCGGGTCATGAGTGGGCCAGGGATTGCAATAGTTCCAGTATCTGAGTTCAACCTCAAACTCCTGCCCCACCAGTTTATCATCTGCCACTGTGATGGGGAGACTCACTTTGTTGGAACCAGTTACGGGGCCTGTGAGCTCTATTACAGGACCTTCAAACTCGGAAACCCATTCCACTCCATCGACCTTCACTGCTGCTCCGGTTATCATGGTGTTGCGGGTTCCATATACCCATTGTATCCAACGGGTTTTTGTGTTGGGAACATCCTCCTCCTGGGGAGGAACGCAGTTAAAGAGCGTTGCATCATCAAAGCGCATGGTGGCATCCTCACCCACACAGATGGGATAGACATTGGGTGAGGCATTCACCCGTCCCCCATTGGTATTGTCATTGTCCCAGACGGTTACAATCTGTTCCTGCGACGATGAGGTACACAAATCACCGTTTACAATCAGGGTTGCTTTCGGGTGGTAGTTGCACACGTCATCCTCCGATGCATAAGTGTGATTTGCTATGACGGAAAAAGTGCCAACAGTGTCTTCAGAGGCAGTAAGTGTTTCGGTATCTCCATCATCCCACTCAATATAGATCTCCACCAGCGAATCTGCGTTATTTACACCCACATAGGTTATTTCCCAGGTAACTACCTCCACAGGTGAACAGAATTGATCAGGGTTGATGTCATTGGCTTTGGACAGGATGTTACAATCCTGTCCAAACCCACCTATCGGGATCAGCAGTGTCAATGCAATATGAAGGAGCCAGGTCCGCCTCATTCAATTAGTTTAGTTTACACTAATAATCATTTATATTCCACTTGCCGCGAAATGATCTGATGATCATGCGATTGGCATCTTTATCATCAATAAATTGCTCATGTGATGGGGACCACTTTAGCGATCGCTCAAGATCATAAGCCATATTTGCAATGTTGCAGACCGAAGCCGTTCTATGGCCGGTCTCCACATCGGAAATGGGACGTGTACGGTTTTTCATGGCATTCACCCAATCCTGATAATGGCCCACACTTCGGTAGAGGGGTGTATCATCTCCTTTTAGCTCCAACTCCGTAAGACCGGCAATGTCAGAACGGTAAAAACTACGGCTGATTTCAATTTTCCCTTCAGAACCTATAAATTGCACTGCATCATTCTCTCCCCAGTCCACATGGTTCATTACGATACCGTTGGCATACTTCATTTGTAACCCTCTATTTGCCCGCTTCTCTGGTGGAATAAATTCCACGGGACCCGATTGATCCATTCCCAGTGCCCACTGTCCAATATCAAACATATGGGCGCCCCAGTCGGTAATCGATCCGCCCCCAAAGTCGCGGTAGGCTCTCCAGTTTGGCCAGCCCTTATACTCAATGGGAGGAGAGAGCTCCTCGTTATAGCCCCTGAACATGGAGGGACCCACCCACAGGTCCCAGTTCAGATAGTCGGGAACCGGTTGTGCAGATAGTTCACATGCCATCACCGGATTACCCACATTCACGTTGACCTCTTTAACTTCTCCTATGTATCCATTGGAAACCATTTCACAAGCATGTCTGAAATTTGGCCAGGAACGTTGCATGTTGCCTGTTTGAAAAACCCGATTGTATTTCCTTGTGGCGTTGACCATGGCCCTTCCTTCTCCTACGGTCAGCGCCATTGGTTTCTCACAGTAGATGTCTTTCCCGGCTTTTGCTGCATCCACCGCCATCATGGCGTGCCAGTGGTCGGGAGCCACAATGACCACGGCATCAATATCTTTTCTTTCCAGGAGTTCCCTGTAGTTCTCATAGGTATCCACCACCTGGTTCCCACCATCCAGTTTCCCACTGTTGGCCTTTTCGGCCTCTTTTTTGAAACGAGCCAGTTTTTTCTGATCCACATCACAAGCTGCAAGAACTATGGTTTCGGGGCAACCGTTAATACTATTCATTAATCCGATGCTCTGTTTTCCCACCCCGATAAATCCCAGGTTGATACGGTCGTTAGCGGAAAGATAACCTGCTCCTCCCATCAGGTGTCCGGGTATGATGGTGATGGCTCCGGTGGCAATGGCTGACTTAGTGATAAAATCTCTTCGTTTCATGGTTTATGTTTTGAAAAATTGAAAATGTTAGTAGAGGATTTTCCCATCCATATGGTCCCATTCATCCAGCAAATTGTCCATCTCACCGATGGAGATTAAGGTTGTACTCATCTCTCTCCCTTTGGACGACCGGGCAAATTCATCGTATAGGTGTTTGTCCATAAAACCTATGCGTTCGGCTACCTGCCGTCCTGCACTAAAATAGACTTTTCGGATATCGGCCCAGTAGATGGCTCCAAGGCACATGGGACAGGGTTCGAAATTGGTGTAGATGGTGGCGCCGGTCAGGTGATGATCCTTCAATCGGGCACAGGCATTCCGTATGGCATTTACCTCTGCATGAGCCGAAGGATCGTGTGATTTGATAACCGTATTGTGTCCCTTACCAATGATCTTACCATCTCTGACAATAACAGCTCCAAATGGTCCCCCATCCCCAGCTCTCATTCCATCCAAAGCCTCTTCTACAGTCAGCTTAAGAAACGTAATATGATCCATTCATTTCCTTCTTACGTATAAATGTAAAGATTGTTATTTTAATTATCTTGCATCTACAAGATGTATACACGAAAACTTAGCTATTTAAGAATGAAATACGGCCATTTTGACGACAAAAACAAAGAGTATATTATTACCAATCCCAGAACACCCTATCCATGGATCAACTACCTGGGTTGCGAAGACTTCTTCTCCATCATAACCAATACAGCCGGTGGGTACAGTTTTTTTAAGGACGCCAGGTTAAGGAGGCTTACCAGATACAGGTATAACAACGTACCTGTGGATGACGGGGGAAAGTATTTTTATATCAATGAGAACGGGAAGGTATGGTCGCCCGGATGGAAACCTGTAAAAACCGAACTTGATTCCTATGAATGCAGGCATGGAATGGGATACAGCATTGTGAAAGGGGAGGTGGACCAACTGGAGGCAGAAGTATTATACATGGTTCCTTTGGGCTATCGGGGAGAGGTTCAAAGGGTGAAGCTAACCAACAAGAGCAACCGGAAGCGTTCATTCTCACTCTTTTCTTTTGTGGAATGGTGCCTGTGGGATGCACTGGAGGATGGTTCCAATTTCCAGCGCAATTTTTCCACCGGACAGGTAGAGATTGTAGACTCCACCATCTACCATAAGACCGAGTATAGAGAACGCCGGGATCACTATGCCTTTTATACAGTAAACAGCAAGGTGGACGGACTGGATACCGACAGGGATGCCTTTGTGGGATTGTATAATGGATTTGATTCCCCTGATGCTGTGATGGAGTGCAAGTCACGTAACTCACATGCCTTTGGATGGTCGCCCATTGCCTCTCATCACCTCCAGATCGATTTGGAACCTGGTGAAGAGAAACAGCTTGTCTTTGTTCTTGGTTATGTGGAGGTTCCCGTGGAAGATAAATTTGTGGCACCCCAGGTGATTAACAAAGCCCCTGCGGAGAAGATGATTGGGAAATTCCAGTCCCCGGAAGATGTGGAGAGAGCCTTTGAAGAGCTGTGTCGGTTCTGGGATAACCTGCTATCGGTATACCAGGTGGAGCATCCGGAGGAGGAGCTGAACAGGGCTGTAAATATATGGAATCAGTACCAGTGTATGGTTACTTTTAACTTTAGCCGGAGTGCCTCTTTTTTTGAATCGGGAATTGGACGTGGTATGGGATTCAGGGATTCCAACCAGGACCTTATTGGTTTTGTACACCTGGTACCGGAGAGGGCCAGGGAACGTATTATTGATATTGCCTCCACCCAATTTGAGGATGGAGGGGCATACCACCAGTATCAGCCTCTGACCAAAAAAGGGAATGATGCAGTGGGTAGCAACTTTAACGACGATCCTCTTTGGCTGATCCTATCAACCGATGAATATATAAAGGAGACGGGCGACTGGGATATCCTGGACGAAATGGTTCCCTTTGACAATGATGAATCCAACAAAGCAAGCCTGTTTGAGCATGTGAAGCGTTCGTTCTACCATGTGGTGGATAACCTGGGCCCACATAAGCTACCTTTAATCGGTCGGGCCGACTGGAATGATTGCCTGAACCTTAACTGTTTTTCCGAAACGCCGGGCGAGTCCTTTCAGACTACTGAAAACATGGAGGGTGGAGTGGCCGAATCGGTCTTTATCGCCGGCATGTTTGTTCTCTATGGAGATGCCTTTGTGAAGCTATGCCAAAAACGGGGACTCAACTCCGAAGCAGAGAAGGCCACCGGCCATATCGAAGCCATGAAGAAGGTGGTGGATCGTCATGGATGGGACGGGGAGTGGTTTATCCGTGCCTATGATCACTTTGGAGAAAAAGTGGGAAGTGATGAGCAGGAGGAGGGTAAGATTTTTATAGAGTCTCAGGGCATGTGTATCATGGCAGGGATCGGATTGGAAGATGGACGGGCCAGGAAAGCCCTGGATTCGGTGAAGGAGAGGCTCGATTGTGAGTACGGGATTGTTCTGAATAATCCTGCATTTACCAAGTATATAGTGAAGTATGGTGAAATCAGCTCTTACCCGGAAGGTTATAAGGAGAATGCAGGGGTCTTCTGCCACAACAATCCCTGGATCATGATCGGTGAAGCCCTGACCGGGAATGGAGATGCCGCATGGGAATACTTCCGCAAGATTTGTCCCCCCTATCTGGAGGAGATCAGTGATCTGCATAAAACCGAACCCTATGTCTATTCCCAGATGATTGCAGGGAAGGATGCGCATAAACCGGGGGAAGCCAAAAACAGCTGGCTTACCGGGACTGCTGCATGGAATTTTTATGCTATTTCGCAGTATATTCTCGGGGTGAAGCCCGACTTTGACGGATTGCTCATTCATCCGGTGATTCCCAGAGAGTGGAGTGGATACAAGGTTTCGCGTAAATTCAGAGGTGCCACTTACAAGATTGAGGTGACCAATCCCCATGGGGTATCTACGGGGATCAGGGATATCCTGTTAAATGGGGAGAAGCTGGAAGGAAACCTGCTTCCCATCTGTGAAGAGGGAAGTATCAATAAAGTGAAAGTGGTTATGGGTTGATCTTTATCACCGCATCAAATGCCGGTTTAGGTTTCAGGTTGCGGTCAAAAAGTAGAGCGTAGTCAGTGCGCCCCCGCACCGGAAAGTTGTTTTTCCATGATTTGCCATCGTCCACACCCCAGAAGGTGACTCTGGAGATCTTATCTGAATGCCTGGAGAACACCCTGAACAGGGATGCATACCTCTCTGAAAGATCTTGTTGTACATTTTCCGGAAGTCCCTCTTTGTAAGGATCCAGTTCGGGATGGTATTGGAACCGTCCTGTAACTTCTGCACCTGGAGGAAGATCGGGCCATGGGAGTACCGAAACATCCAATTCGGTGATCACTACCTGAACTCCCAGTTGTGCGAATGCCTCAATGCTGGCTTCAAGCTCTTTCAACCTGGGATATGTCATGTCGTAATGTCCTTGCATCCCAATGGCATCCACCCGGACACCTTTGGACTGCAGGTGTTTAACCATTTTAAGGGTCCCTTCACGTTTGGCCCTGGAGGCCAGGGAGAAATCATTGTATATCAGCTGCGCACCGGGATCGGCTTCACGGGCATAGGTGAAAGCATACTCCAGGTAGTCATCTCCGATGATCTGTTTCCACTTTGAGTCTCTTAATGAACCATCGTCGTTGATGGCCTCATTGACCACATCCCAGCTCTGGATCTTTCCTCTGTAACGGCTCATAATTGTATAGATGTGATCACGCATTCGCATCAAAAGAGTATCCCTGCAGGTCGGGTTTCCGTTCTCATCTTCAAATACCCAGTCGGGCGTCTGGTTGTGCCAGATCAGGGTATGGGCCACCAGGTGCATACCCTGTGATTCTCCAATCTCTACATACCGATCGGCCACCGTGAAGTTGTATACACCAGGCTTGGGATGCATCCGCTCCCATTTCATGTCGTTCTCGGGTGTAAGGGTGTTGAATTGCTCCTTCACCAGGTCCATGGCTGCCCGGTCCTTCCCCATGATCCGATGGCCACTTAAAGCGGCCCCTACCAGGAACTGATTCTGGAATGTAACCTTTAAGGAAGGTTGGGCATGTATGATCATCCCCGGAAGTAGAATACCAAGAATAAACAGGTAAACAGAAGATGTTTTTTTGGACATTTATAGGTTTTTATTGTTGTCTATCAACTCGTTAATAGCCTGTACCGAAGCTGCCGAGCGGAGCTTGTCCTCTGCGGTATTGATACAGTAATCCACCAGCTGATCGATGGTAGAAGTGGCTACATGCATCCGGGTGTCGGAGGAAGCATAGTAGATAAATACGGTGCCATCCTGATCTGCAATCCAGCCATTGGTAAAGAGTACATTGGAGACATCCCCTGCGCGCTCCTCCTTTAAAGGTCCCATAAACATTCCCGAGGGCTTATGGATAACTCTGGATGGATCATCCAGTGCGGTCATAAACAGATAGAGGGTATATCTCAATCCGGCTGCACAATTCCTGACCCCATGGGCCAGGTTCAGCCATCCATGTTCTGTTTTTATGGGTGCCGGTCCCTGCCCGTTTTTCAATTCATAGATGGTGTGGTAGGTTTTTGCATCTATAAGGTGCTCCTCTTTTACTTCGGCATTTACGACGGAATCAGAGAGCCCAAAAGCAATACCTCCTCCTTTGCCGGTATCGATGAAGCCATCCTGGGGACGGGTATAAAAGGCATATTTACCCTCAATAAATTCGGGATGCAGCACCACATTTCGCTGCTGCCCCCCGTAGGTGATCAGGTCGGGCAACCGTTCCCACTCCACCAGGTCCTTTGTACGGGCAATGCCGGCTGCAGCAACAGCACTGCTGGTATCCCCTTCAGGAGCATTGGGATCTTTACGCTCGGTACAGAATACCCCATATATGTAACCATCCTCATGTTCGGTCAGGCGCATGTCATATACATTGGTGTCGGGATCCTCTGTTTCGGGGAGGGTCAGGGGACGCTCCCAGAACCTGAAACTGTCTACGCCATTGGGACTCTCAGCTATGGCGAAAAAGGATTTGCGGTCATTTCCTTCACACCTCACTGCCAGTAGGTATTTTCCTTTCCACTTGATGGCCCCTGCATTAAAAGCAGCATTGAAACTGATTCGTTCCATAAAGTTGGGATTGGATTCGGGATTGAAATCATACCTCCACTCCATGGGGAAGTGATCACGGGTTAGAACCGGATTCTTATATCTGTGGAAAATACCGTTGGTACTAAAGATCTTCTCATTTTCTCTGTTGAGCAATTCCTCGTGCTCGTTTCTAATGGTTTCCTTGCGTTCCTGGAACAGTTTCATTTTTAGGATGCTAAATGGTTGATATGATTAATTCTACTGATAATTTCCATGCAGGCTCTCCCGTTGTGGTACGGGCATTTCCAAAATCCTGCTTTCTCTTTGGCTGTCTGTGGTGTACCCTCCCGGTCCACACTCCAGTACCACTCACCGTATTTGGAGTCCACCATGTATTTTTTAATAAACTCCCAGGATCCCAGCGCTTTTAAAGCGAAATCCTGCTCCCCTGACAGTTGGTAGGCATTGAAATAGCCCACCATGGCTTCGGCCTGGGGCCACCAGTGTTTATCTGTATCAAGCCTTAGTTCCGAAGGAAAAAATTCATAAAACAGACCTCCGTCTTTATCCAGTCCCTGGAAGTTTTCTCTGGCCATTTGAACGGCCAGTTCACCCGTTTTCTTTACCAGTTCTGGTTTTCCGAGAATTTCTGCAGCTTCATGTAGCAACCAGGCGCATTCGATATCGTGCCCATAGGAGATCAGGTTTGATTTGAGGGTCCAGTTTTCGTCAAAGAAGAGATTCAGGTGAAAGGTTCGCGAATCCACAAACCGGTCCAGGAAGAGTTGAATGGTGTTCTCCAGGGCGTTTTCCAGTCGGGGATCCTTCCAGACCCTGTAGAGGTTGGTGTATGCCTCCAGGATATGGAGGTGGGTATTCATGGTTTTACTTTCGTTGTGGTCCTTTTCGCTGAGCCGGAGATCCTCCACAGGTTTCCACTCCCTGCTTAGTGCCTCTGTATATCCTCCTTTTTCGCCGTCCAGGGCATACTCTTCTATATTGTGAAACAGGGCAATGGCCGTCTCAAGCGCTCTATTATCTCCACAGGCCATGTGGTACTCGGCCATGGCGTAGATGGTATAGGCAAGGGCGTAGATCTGTTTTCGGGAAGCTGTAACCTTGCCTTTGTAGTCCAGCTCCCAGTATACCCCACCAAACTCTTTATCAAGAAAGTGGTCCAGAATGTAGTGAAAAGCCCGTTGGGCCATCTCCAGGTAGGAAGCTTCGGGATAGACTCTGTAGACAGCGGCAAAGGTCCATAAGATCCGGGCATTCATAACGGCACCTTTGGGAGCTTTCTCAATGGCCTCATTGGAATGGCTCACATGTCCGTGAAATCCTCCGCCATCAGGATCGGGGGTATACTTCATCCAGTAGGGGAGGATATTCCCTTTCAACTCCGCTTCAAGTTCTCGCCTGAGCTGCGCAAAATTATCCTTGTTCATTCCAGACTGTTATTCAGTGGGCAACCTGTCCCACCATGTTCTTTTCATAATGATAAAGCAGACCACGATGATGGCCAGAGAAATGCCTATCGGCAACGCCTTCTTGAGTACGATGTAGATGGGGAAGATTACCAGGGCTGTCTGGCCTATGGTACCAACCACCACATTGAACATATCTCTCCAGAAATCCTTATTTCCTTCAAAGGTTGGATCCTCGGCCACCACCTTGTCGTGAATGGGCTTCCAGAATCCCCAGGGTTTCACATTCTTGTAGAAGTTTTTCAGGGTTTCTTCATCAGTGGGAGGTCTCAGGAAGGTGCCCACTATGGCAGCCACCGCAGATACCACCAGTATGATAGGAAAGTAATAAAGATCCAGGAAGGTGAAGATCCTGCTGCAGATTAGCGCTGAGATGATCCCCACAAACATGCCCCAGAAGAATCCAGAGCCATTGAAACGCCACCAGTACCATTTCAGTATGTTGGATACCACATAGGCACCCCAGAGTGCCGAAACAATCCATTGAAGTACGCTGTTTACATCCTGTGCAAAGAAGCCAAAAAACACACTGATGGCAACTACTATAATTCCCGTCAGGTAGTTGGTTCTGCTCACCTGTTTTTGGGAAGCCTCCGGTTTCAAATATTTCAGGTAAATGTCATTTACAATATAAGCCTGTGCGGCATTTAGAGTTCCTGCGAAGGTTGACATAAATGCAGCCAGCAAACCGGCCAGAAGCAATCCCATAAAACCTACAGGCACAAATTGACTAATGGCAGAGGGGAGTATTTGTTCAAAATCGATCTTGTTGCCAACAATCAGATCCAGCTTGTCATAGAAGAGCAATCCAAGCACACCAAATCCCGCAATCATAAAGTAACGGGTGGGCATCAGGATCACCGAAACAAATCCCGACATCTTGGCGGCATCTTTAGGTGACTTGGTGGAGAGGATTTTCTGCATGTCGTAGTTGGGGGCAGGACCTGCCATACTCACCAGGACACCTTTGAACAGCATCATGCTGAAAAAGATACCAAATAGAGAGTATCCATCGCTGATGATTTTTTCGTTCACCTCATCAATGATGCCGGTCCAGTCCATATCCAGACGTGCTCCGAAGAAAGGATTCATCCATCCATCGGGTACCAGGAGTGGGTTGTCGCTCAGAGCATTCATGGCGATTACTCCAATTACTATGGCCGAGATGGTCATGATGGTATACTGGATTACATCGGCCCAGACGATACTGGTCATTCCTCCCAGGATGGCATAGAACATGGCAAACAGGGTGAAGATAATTCCATATAGATGTGCCACATACTGGGGAGCCACTTCGAAAGGTACATATGGCGAAATTACTTCCCAGGGGATGAAGATCTCCACAAATTTTCCCAGCCCAATGAAGCCATAGGTCAGAAAGCCCAGGCAGCTGATAAGGGCAAACGCCACCACGATCCAGTGTGACTGGATCCCACTCCGGCCTGTACCAAACCTGGTTCGTATCCACTCGGCCCCGGTGGTCGCATTGGACCTTCTTAACCAGATGGAGAGGAAGACCATCAGAAAGATCTGGTTGAATACCGGCCAGAGCCAGGGGATCCAGATAGATTTCAGTCCATAGACGAAGGCCAGGGTAACCAGCCACATAGTTCCTGAAATATCGAACATACCTGAAGCGTTGCTTAAACCCAGCATGTACCAAGGTAACTTGTTCCCACCCAGCATATAAGCAGTTTTGTCTTTCTGGGCACGCTTTTTCATTACCAGTCCGATGACAATGGTGGATGCCAGGTAGGCACAGATGATCAGGATGTCAAAAATAGTTAGTTTCATAGGGAAATGTGGATGGTGGATGGTGTATAGTGGATGGTTTGAGAAATTGCAATGGATTGCATTTTTAAAGTTGATGGTTTATTGAAAGAGTAAAAATATTAAAATATATGCCCCCGGCAAATAATTAGATGTAGTTAAAAGCGGGGATGGACCAAAGCGCTTACAGGCAGGAGATTTTGATTATCCCTCTGATTCTTATAAATTGCGTTTCCTTATAAAGTAAAGCTAAATCTTTCATGCCAATTCTCAAGAGCATCAATCCATATGATCCTTCCAGGATTGTAAACTACCCCCAGGTGACAGATCTGAATCTGATGGTTTTACTTGGACGTGCGAATACGGCATTTCACTCCTATAAGAGTTTATCTTTTGCCGAACGCAGCATCCGAATGAACAAAGTTGCCTCTATTCTTCTTGATCGAAGACGGGAGTTTGCCGAGCTTATCACCAGGGAGATGGGAAAACCTATTAAGGAAGCTGAGGCAGAAGTAAAAAAGTGTGCCTGGGTTTGCGAGTTCTATGCTTCTAGGGCTGCAACTTTCCTGGAGGATCGATACATTGAGACTGAAGCAGAAGAGAGTAAGGTGATCTACCAGCCCCTTGGGCCCTTACTGGCCATCATGCCATGGAATTTTCCTTTCTGGCAGGTGTTCAGATTTGCCGCACCTGCATTGATGGCAGGAAATACAGCGTTGTTGAAACATGCTTCAAATGTGCAAGGTTGCGCCTTGGCCATTGAGGAGATTTTCATTCAGGCGGGTTATGAAAAGGGTGCCTTTCAGAACCTGGCCATTAGCTCGGACCGGGTTGGCCTTGTAATTGCCAGTGAGTATGTAAAAGCTGTAACTCTTACCGGGAGTGAAGCTGCGGGAGTTGCTGTGGCCTCTGAGGCAGGGCGTCACCTTAAGAAATGCGTGCTTGAGCTTGGAGGGAACAATTCATTTGTGGTGCTAAATGATGCCAACCAGGAGTTGGCACTGAATATCGCACTGCCTGCCAGATTGCAGAATGGAGGCCAGAGTTGCATCGCGGCCAAAAGATTTATTATTGAGTCATGGATTGCAGAGGATTTCGTACCTCAACTGGTCAAGCGGGTGGGACAATTGGTAGTTGGAGATCCCATGGAAGCGGATACCCAGATGGGTCCGCTCTCTTCGGTGAAACAGGCCCGGGAGGTGGAGAAGCAAGTCAAAGATTCGGTGGAGAAAGGTGCCAGGTTGATTATTGGTGGACACAGGGATGGCGCTTTCTACCAACCTACAGTGGTGGCGGGGATTAAGCCTGGAATGCCCCTGTTTGATGAGGAGGTGTTTGGGCCTGTCTTTGCCATAGTGGAAGCCGACTCGGCCGAACATGCACTGGAGCTTTCTAACCTTTCAAATTATGGATTGGGTATGCAGCTCTTTACCCAATCTGAGAGCATGGTCAACCGGTTCATTGAGGAAGCAGAGGAGGGGGCTGTATTTATTAATGGAATGGTTAAGTCGGATCCCAGGTTGCCATTTGGGGGGATCAAGAGATCGGGTTATGGCCGGGAGTTATCGGAGGAAGGAATTAAGGAATTTGTCAATATAAAAACAATTTGGATCGATTAAATAAACCTGGCAGATGAGAAAATTAGTTATTACTGCATTCCTGGTGCTTACTGCTTCAGGATTGATGGCACAGAGTAGTTCATTTACAAAACCATCTGATTTCTTTGGGTTTGAACCAGGATCTGACCGGAATCTGTTTACCTATGAGCAGTTGATCGATTACCTGGTAAAACTGGATGCAGAATCAAATCGGATCAAGCTGGAGGAGATAGGGACCTCACCAATGGGCAAACCCATGTACATTGCTTTTATCTCAAGTGAAGAAAATATTCTGAACCTGGAGACCATGAAGGAGGTGAATCGTCAACTGGCTCTAAATCCTCATATCGAGAAAGGAGAACTTAAGAAGATGATCAGCGGGGGGAAAGTGTTTGTACTGGCCACCCTCTCCATGCACTCCACAGAGGTGGCACCCTCGCAGTCGGCCTCCCTGATAGCATACGAATTTGCCACTACAACCGATGAGAAGAAGCTGGAATGGCTCAATAATGTGGTCTATATGATGGTCCCCTGCCACAATCCCGATGGGATGGATCTGATTGTTGAGAATTATAAAAAGCATGTGGGAACCAAGTATGAAGGGGCCTCCCTTCCTCAGGTTTACCATAAGTATGTGGGACACGATAACAACCGTGACTTTGTGATCCTTACCCAGGACGATAGCCGCGCCATCGCCAGGATTTATAATCAGACCTGGTTCCCACAGGTCTTTGTGGAGAAGCATCAGATGGGTTCCACAAGCGCCCGCTATTTTGTTCCACCCAATCACGACCCCGTTGCTGAGAATGTGCCTGCTGGGATTTTTCACTGGGGAGGCGTGTTCGGCCAGCATATGGCTACCGACATGACTGCCGAAGGCCATGCAGGTGTATCACAGCACTATCTTTTCGATGATTACTGGCCCGGTTCTACTGAAACCTGTATCTGGAAGAATGTCATTGGGTTTCTTACAGAGGCAGCAAGTGTGCAAACGGCTTCTCCCATCTATATTGAGCCCTCTGAACTGAGGGTGTCGGGAAAGGGCCTGTCTGAATACAAGAAAAGCATCAATATGCTGCTACCCTGGGAGGGCGGATGGTGGCGATTAGGTGATATTGTGAATTATGAAATATCATCGACCATGTCGATCATCAAAACCGCATCGCTCTACAGGGAAGATATCCTGGATTTTAGAAACAGAATGTGCCGTGAGCAGGTGGAGCTGGGTAAAACCGAAGCTCCCTACTACTATATCATGCCTGAAAAGCAACACGATGGTGGCGAATTGGTGAACCTGGTGAACCTCATGAAGGAACAGGGAATTGAGGTTTACAGGCTATCTGATCAGATGGTATTGGATGGAAAGCTCTATAAGAAGGGCGATGTGGTTATCCCGCTGGCTCAACCTTTCAGGGCTTTTATCAAAGAGGTAATGGAAACCCAGGAGTTCCCGGCGAGACACTATACTCCGGGTGGCAAATTGATCAAACCCTACGATATCACCAGCTGGTCACTTCCCTTGCACAGGTATGTGACTTCCAATGAAATTGATATTCGAAGTGAAGAGCTTGAAAGCAAGCTTAGCCCCATTGAGGGCATCTATGACCTTTCAGAATCCATAGAGGGGGAGGTTCATGCAGTGATTCTTCCGGTGGAGGCAAATGAGTCATTTCGCACAGCTTTTACTGCATTGTCCAAGGGCCTGAAAGTGGAGCGTCTGGAAATGGATGCAAAGGTGGGCGATGAGACCTATACCAGGGGCAGCTTCCTGGTTTTTACCGGAAAAAAGAGAGAAGTTCTGGATGGCATTTTGGAAGCATTGCCCATCCAGCCCGGGGTGATTTCTGATGAGGATGAATTCAAGAGTACACCGCTGGAGATGCCCCGCATCGCACTGGTGGAGACCTATTTTCATGACATGGATGCTGGCTGGACCAGGTATGTATTCGATACCTACAAGATTCCATTCACTGTGTTACACCCCGATCAGTTTCCCGAAACCAACCTGTCCGAAGAGTTTGATGTAATCATCTTTCCCGATAACGATAAGTCGATCCTGATGACGGGCAAAAGGAAGTCGGGCGACTCCTACTACATAGGCAGCTACCATCCCGACTATGTGAAGGGGATGGATAAGGAAGGATTAGAGAACCTGATGACCTTCAGCGATCAGGGGGGGATTGTAATTGCATGGGGCCGGTCCACAAGGCTGTTCGAAGGGTTACTTAAGATTAAGCACGGTGAGACTGTGGAAGAGTTTCAGTTGCCTTTCAGAGATCTTTCACCAGCCCTTGCCAAAGATGGGCTCTATGTGCCGGGAAGCCTGCTGCAGGTAGATGTACTTAAGGGGCATCCGTTGACCCTTGGAATGCCTGAAAGCATTGGGGTGTTTTCACGTGGCAGACCCGTATTTCAGACTTCGGTTCCCAGGTTTGATATGGACCGAAGAGTGATAGGCACCTATCCCGAAAAAGAGGTGCTTATGTCGGGTTATGCTTCAGGTGAGGAGAAGATGGGAAATAAGGCAGCCATGATCTGGATGCAGAAAGGTAAGGGGCAGTTTGTGTTCTATGGATTTAATCCACAGTTCAGAGCTTCCACTCAAACCTCCTTTAAACTGTTATTTAATGCCATTCTTTTGTAGCTGTTGGGTCTCTTCCCTGCGGGAAGTGACATCCCAGGAGCAATCCTGTTCATGTCCCCTCTCCTCTTTTTCGGTACGGAGTAGTTCTTCCAGCTCGCTGGCATATTTTTTGGTTTCGGAGAGGTATTTTTTCTCATCATCCAGGTGGTGGTGGAAAAGTTCCTGGATCACTTTTCGATTGTGCTGCCGGAAGGTCTGTGCCAGGCGGTGTGCCTGGTAATTGTTGTAACCCAGGTGAGTGAGGGCCTGAACTCCCAGGTTAAGTGAAGATTCAAATGTATCCCTATTGTATCCTGCCACCTTCCGCTTCATCAGTTCATAGGTGTGATCCATATCGGTGGCCCGGGCCAGAATTTTCAGATGGGGGTAATTTCGTTTGGCCAGGTCAACGATTTTAAGCGATTGCTGTTTATCATCCACCGCAACCACCAGCACCTTTGCCTCGTTAGCTCCTGCCGAGGCAAGCAGGTCTGCCCTGGTGGCATCTCCGTAATAGACCTTAAAATCAAACTTTCTCAGTACCTGAATGTTATCCGGATTGTTATCCAGAATGGTGGCTTTCAATCCGTTGGCTATAAGGAACCTTCCCATTACTACTCCAAATCTTCCAAACCCGGCTATGATCAACTCGTTTCCACTCTCCTTAATTTGATCATGCTCCTGAGTGTTTTCTGACCGGAAGACCAGAGGGAAAATCACTCTGTCGTTAAACAGCAACAACAGAGGAGTGATGGCCATGGAGAGGGCCACTACCAGGAAAAGAATTCCTGAAGTTTCGGGGCTGATTACATAGTTTTCAAGGCTGAAAGAGACCAGCACAAAGGCAAACTCGCCTCCCTGGGCCAGGGAAAAGGCAAAGAGGGTGTTTTGGCCGCCCTTGATGCCAAAAAATTTTCCAAGAATAAACAGGATGATGAACTTGATGGCAATCAGACCAAACAGAAGTGCGAAAATCATTCCTGGCGAACCCAATAACAGTTTAAAATCTATGCTGGCACCCACTGAAATAAAGAACAGGCCCAGCAACAGTCCCTTAAAAGGTTCAATATCGGCTTCCAGTTCGTGCCTGTACTCGTTGTTTGCAAGCACTACTCCCGCCAGAAAGGCTCCTAATGCCGGTGAAAGACCCACCAGGTCCATGGCCATTGAGATAGCAATAACCAGCAGAAGTGCGGTGGCGGTGAAAATTTCTCTTAAACCGGTTCGTGCGATGATCCTGAAAATATACCTGGCAAAATAGCGTCCCACCACAACAATTCCTGAAATGACCAGCAGAATCAGTGTCACCTGTACCCAACCGGTAATTTCCATTCCTGCAATGCGCCTGATATCGTCCTGGTTCGAGGCAGCACCTGTAGAAATATTTACTGCCAGTAGTGGGATCAGGGCAAGGATGGGTACCACAGAAATATCCTGGAACAACAACACTGAAAAAGAGGCCTGTCCCGATGCCTGTTTAATCAACCCTTTTTCAGCGAGGGTTTGCAAAACAATCGCTGTGGAAGAGAGCCCCAGCATCAGCCCGATGGCTATTCCGGCTCCGGTGGTTTGACCCAATAAAATTGCCACACCTCCAATCACAGCGGAGGTAAGAAGCAGCTGTAAACCACCCAGCCCAAAAATAGATCTTCTCATTTGCCAGAGAAGGTTTGGCTTTAATTCAAGTCCGATCAGGAATAACATCATAACCACTCCAAACTCGGCAAAATGCATGACATCTTCGCCTTCAGTGCCAATGAGACCAAGGACAAATGGTCCTATGGCCATACCCGCGAGCAGGTAACCCAGTACCGAGCCAAAACCAAGTCGTTTTGCAATGGGAACCGATACTACAGCTGCTATCAGGTAAATGAGAGCCTGGTGAAAAAAGTCCTGTTGATGCATGATGTTACAAAATAATATGGTTGATATAGTTTTCTTTCCGGATCTCCTCTTCACTCAGACTCTCATCACGAAGCATTTGAATCACTTTTCTGTAGTTTGATCCGGCTTCAAGAATATCCCGCTCTTCAAGCAAGTGGGTGCCATGAACCACAAATGGAGGAAGATAGTTCATGCGACAGAGGTGTACAGTTTGCTCAAAGGGAGCCAGCAACTGTGGGACGGAGTACCTTTTGCCATCCTCAGGAATATAGGCTTCGTTACGTCCACCCGTAGTAATGGCGGTCATTATTTGCTTGCCAGCGAGTGCTTTACCCTCTCTTCCATAAGCAAAGCCATGTACAAGCACAAGGTCAATCCACTCCTTCAAAAGAGAGGGAGAACTATACCAGTAAAAGGGGTGCTGCCAGATAATTAAATCGTGATTCAATAAATCTCTTTGTTCGGCTTTGACATCTATATGGAAATCGGGATAAAGATCATACATATTTTTAATTGTGATGCCTTCCATCTCTTTTACCGAATTGATTAACACGCGGTTCACCCTCGATTTATGGGCGAGCGGGTGAAAAAACAGGATTAATATTCTCTTTTTTGGAACCATTGTGCGTTCTACTTGTTATGAAATGTTAACAATTTAAACAGGAAAAGGATCAATTGAAAAAAAACTTACTTTTGCTTAATTTAAAACATATACCGATGCATATCTCAACAGGTAAGATCACCAAAAGGATTTCAACGCTATTCCTACTTACTGCATTGGTTGCCGTTTCGGCCATTGGCCAGAAGCCGGCTTACCAGCTTTACAGAGAGAATGGGAAAAAGGTAAAGTATGACAAAATGGTTGAGGCTGCCAAAGGAGCCGATGTTGTCTTGTTTGGTGAGCACCATACCAATCCGATTTCCCACTGGCTTCAGATTGAACTTACCAAAGAGTTGTATGAAGCAAAGGGCGGGGATCTGATGCTGGGAGCAGAAATGTTCGAAACCGATAACCAACTTCTCCTGGATGAGTATCTAAGTGACCTGATCAGCGAGGTAAAATTTGAAGAGGAGGCCAGGCTGTGGAAGAACTACGAAACCGATTACAAACCTCTGGTCTTATTTGCAAAGGAGAACGACCTGGCATTCATTGCCACCAATATACCCAGGCGATATGCCAACTCGGTATTTAAGCAAGGAGTTTCGGTGTTGGATGAGCTCAGTGAAGAAGCAAAAGCATACATAGCTCCTTTGCCACTGGAGTATGACACCTCCCTCAATTGTTATAACCAGTTGATTCACGGCGGAGGACCGCAGGGACACGGTAGTATAAATTTGGCCGATGCACAGGCCATTAAGGATGCCACCATGACTCACTTTATTATGGAAAACTGGTCCTCGGGCAAGCTGTTTATTCATTACCATGGTGCATACCACTCAGACGAATTTGAGAGCATGAACTGGTTTCTGAATAGGGCCAATTCGGAATTGAATATTGTGACTATCTCCACAGTTACCCAGGATGTGGTAAGTGAATTGGAAGAGGACTCTCAGGGGAAAGCGGATTTCATCATCTGTGTTCCCTCAACCATGACTAATACCATGAGGTGATTTGTGAAAACGGAAGGTTCGGATCAGAGCGGTGAGTCCTCATTCTCAATATTCCGATTGAAGAACCGCTGAGTGGGATAGGCAAATTCGATCTCTCCCTGCCGGGCAAACGCGTTTAAAACATCTTCCCATATTTCATGCTCAGAATTTCTTCTTTTGCGGGCGTCGCAGATATAGCGCATGGTAAGCAGAATACCACTATCTCTTACAGAGGTATATACGATGGGAGTAAGGTACTGGTAAAATATCATGTATTTCTTACTGGCTTCGATGATCCTTTTTTCTGCATCGGCCGATAGGTTTTCGGCATGGTCCCGTACAATGCTATTAAGTAAATCTTTGGCCAGCTTCCAGTCACTTTCAAATGTCAAAAGCACCGGGATTTCATTCCATATAAATTCAAAGCCCGAGCTGTAATTGGACTGGTTCTTGGTAAAGACCGTCCCATTTGGGACGTGGATGATTCTGCCGGTACTTTGGTCGGCATCCACCCAGTTCCCTATTTCCAGCAGGGTAAACTGAAACAGGCGCAGGTCAATTACATCACCGGCATTATCTCCGATCTGAATTCGGTCGCCTACGTTAAATGGTTTGCGTGTAAGTATAAAGATCCAACCTGCAATGTTGGTCAACGGATCTTTAAGGGCTATAGCGAGTCCTGCTGTGAGCAGACCCAGGAAAGCTCCAAACTCGCCAATGCCTTTAACCCAGACGCTCCCAATAAGAATTATATTCAGGAAACCTACGGTAAAGGAGGCAGTGCGTTTCCAGGTATATCGTGTTTTGGGATCTTCAGTTAACCTCCAGACAATCTTCTGTATGGTATATCGAATAATTCCCAGAACCACTAAAATTATTATTGAGTATAGAATTTTATTCTGGTTCGGGGGACTTAATCCAACTGACTCTTCAAAAAAGCTGGTAATCTGATTCATAACAGGGCCGCAGTGATCTTACCTAAAAGTAATGAATATATTTTACATTCGGGCAAGAGCCATGGTGGTTGCGTGAAGAGAAATGGTCAGGAACAGATAGAGGTTCCTTGCAGCTTCGGGGGAGAGCTTCAGGAAGCTGTATTTAATAGAATTGGAATGACAGGATGAAACACAATCTCCACAAAGGGTGCAGGTTAACCCGGGTTTGCGATTGACAATATCTGATCTGTTCAACGCATCGTATTTACAGTGGCTGGTGCAGACCATGCAATCGGTACAGCTGCTGTCGTCGATATGCATCCGAAAGGGATTGATAAAACGAGTCAGATTCACTATGGTTCCAATGGGACAATAGGCAGAGCAATGAACCATCCGGCCCTCTTTCCGTGAGATGAAAAGAATAATTCCAAGACCGATAATTCCAAAACCCGCAGCAATGAGTGTGGCTGTAAGAACGGGAACCTTCATCCATCGCAGTGCAATGGCTGAAGCCACAACAAGAATCAACACGGTAAATTTCAGAGCCCATTTATTTCGCATGGGAGTGCGTTTGGTTTTTCCTCCTGCAGCTAGTGAGTCTATGGCCCCGAAATAACAGAGGTGGCTGCACCAGGACGGGCCGGAGAGAATCACAGTACTTAGAAAGAGGATGGTCATAACCGAGGGGTGTCCCCTGTAGATGGGACCGCCCAGAATCATCATGGGGACCGGCAGGTGCAGTTTGCCGGTCATGAGGAATTTCTCAAATCCGGATAGCCCCAGCAGTAATTGTGAAAAGAATACTACTGAAAAGGCGAACCAGGTATATTTCCTCCATTTATGCACCTTTTGGGGGAACTGCATATGGTATGCCACAAGACCACCATAAAGGCCAATGATTCCTATCTCGACCCAGCCGCCTCCTTTGATGAACCGTTCCAGCAACAACATGGGATTCTCTACCTTCATCTGGACAAAAGAGAGTAAGAAGAGGGTAAACAGAAATACCAACAGGGGCAGTCTGAGTTTTTTTCTTTGAGTCATTACAGGTTCAATCAAAGATAGATTTTACTGAATATCCGGCTTCTCTCTCTGCAGCTTTGACATCCCACTGAGGGGTAACCGATTTCAAAAACTCTTCCTTCTCTGCCAGCATGGTAGCTACATCCAGACCTATAAAGGCCTGAGCCTTTTCCTTGGTGGAGATATCCGGGTAGGCTACCTCCGCCGTATAACCTTTGCTCATAAGCAACCTGCTCAGTTTGATCCTGCCTTCCTGGGCAATCACAATTCCGGTACCAATCACCCTGGAGATTTCCACGGGCGAGTGGAATGATCCCCCGTGACTTGCTGCTGCATAATCCCATCTCCATTGTGCATGCCTGATATCCATCAGAATCTCCTCCATCTCTGCCTCAGTGGCTCCTTGTTCCCAGGCCAGTTTTGCCTCTACATGGCACCTGACCAACAACTCTTCCAGTTTGTCCCGGTTTTCGATGATCCGATCCTGTCGTTCATACACATCACTAATCAATTGTTCTGTGGCTTGGCGGTGACATACCTGGCAGGAGTTAGCTACATTGTTGAGCGGACTCTGCACATGATGATCGGTAAATTTCTGTCCCCCCTCACTCATAAAGGGCATGTGGCAATCAGCACAGGAGACTCCACGCGCTGCATGAACTCCTGTCATATAGGTTTCGAAACCCGGATGCTGAGCTTTTAACATAGGCGCTTTGCTAAGCTTATGGGTCCAGTCCGCAAACTCAATTTGGTCGTAATAATCCTCCATGTCCTCGGCAGAGAATCCATTGTCCCATGGAAAGGTCAGGTAGGGTACTCCCTCCACCTTGTTCTTGTCAAAATAGTATTCCACATGGCACTGGGCACACACCAGTGAGCGCATCTCCTGGTGAGAGGCATCGGTAATATCTTTTCCCATTCTCTCATAGGCTTCCACCAGGGCAGGTCTTGAAATTCTCAGCTCCATAGTCTGGGCATCGTGACAATCCGAACAGCCAATGCTGTTGACTATCTCGTGCCCTTTTGACTCCCAGCTGCCTTTATAGAATTCGGCAACCCCCACTTCATTCATCAGCCTGGGAACGTCCGGACTCTTACATGCCCAGCAGGTGTTTGGCATGGGACTCTTTTTCCCATCCATGGGAGCCCCTGTTCTTAAGCTATGCCTCAAATCTTTCACTGCATGAGAGTGTCCTCTGCCCTGGTTGTAATCTTTGGAAAAACCATACCCGGCCCAAAGCACCACCAGACGGGGATCCACCTCCAGCATATCGATGGTAGCCGAGCCATTGTATTTACTTTTAAAAAGTGTATCAGAGGTTTGCTTATAGCTCTGATATTGAGTAGGGAAGTTCTTTCCCCAGATCTCGTTTCGGGGCTCCAGATCGCCATACTGAACCTGTGGAGTGAAAGCAAATGCGGCCTCTGAGCGCCTCTCCATAATTGAGGAGGCCAATAGTCCAAGGAAGAAAACTACCACGATAGTTCCAAGGAATATGATCCAACCCAACCATGGTTTTTTCTTGATTTGTGTGCTGATAGGTTTCATAGGATATCTTTTATCTGTTAATCTTTTTTCATAAGGCGCCTGAGCCATGACGGGACAGGATTTTCATGGAGGGGAACCCTGGCATAGGGCACACTGGAAATACTATTCACCCTGCCATGCGGAGTCTCCCGATGACAATCCCAGCAGGGGCGCTCTGAACGCACGTGCTGATAGGTGGATGTATAATTCATAACCTTGTGATCGCTGAGCAATGCAGCATGACACCTGAGGCAATTGTCCTGCACCACACGTTTACCCTCCTCCTTAATGAAGATGACCTGAGGTTCTTTTCGAAGTGTGAAAATAGTGGCATGCCTGAGGCCATCCTTGGCCTTGAAATAGTATTTATTGATTGCATTGTTATGGGGGACATGGCAATCATTACAATTGGCCCACTCCCTGTGCGAGCTATGATTCCAGGTGGCATACTGGGGCGCCATAATGTGACAATTCATACAGGTGGCAGGATCATCAGACAGGTATGAGTATGCCCTGGAGATGTAAAATACATAGATGAAAAGTCCGGCTAAAATTCCGGATATAATCACCACAGGAACACGCCATTGGGGCGTTGGAGCAAGTTTCCTGAAGATTCGTATCACTCTGTCTTTTGGGTTTTAATGACCAGAAGTTTTAGGATATTTTCACCGGTGTTTGTCCAGTACCTTTTCAGTCCTGACTCAACAGCTATAAACTGATTTGTGGTTACCTGGTGAT
>Ga0164315_10000038_pt1 | contig 64540 bp, 63 predicted proteins | sample GuaBasSedimGuay6_FD_113737 | JGI IMG/M metagenome (GOLD analysis project Ga0164315, IMG submission 113737) | Subseafloor sediment microbial communities from Guaymas Basin, Gulf of California, Mexico - Guay6, Core 4569-2, 0-3 cm | ecosystem: Environmental > Aquatic > Marine > Hydrothermal vents... | reverse complement strand
CGCTTCCTGATCGTGAGCACACAAAATAATGCTCTGTTCTGTGGTGGCCAGTTCATCCTCCATGTCTCGAATGGCCTGTTTCAGTAATTGTTCGGGTTCCTCGATCTGATCGAGAACAGCGTGAAAATCCGCTTTGAATAGTCGCGAGATGCGATTGATTAGTGCCATGGTCCTGCCTCCTTGAGTGCGATGTCTGCATCGACAATGGAGACCATGGTAGGAATGAACGGCTGTGCGTATAAGACACGATTTGGTAAAACCTGCGAGTGCGGGTTTACAAGGAATTTACATTGAAGGTGGCGACATGAGCTTGTAAGGGGCCTGGCAATCGCCCGTCAGGACGGGCTCCTACGGTGCCAATAGAAAAGTCGTGGGAGCGGCATCCTGCCGCGATTGCCCGCAGGTGGCATATTGATTTTTATTCGAGTTTTTCCAGGCTTTCGGCAAGCACCAGGCGCACTCCCGCACGAGCGGTCTCAATAGTGGAATTCGTAGCATACGATGGTCCCCCGACTTCTATATCAACCATCGATGCCAGAGCGTCGTCATACCAGCTCCCCCAGGTCGCAATGATATCGCGCTCATCTGCGACCGCTGCACCTTCTTTAGCCGCAGTAACGCTCAAAGCTGTTTCAGCCTCAATACGTGCGATAGCAGCATTGCGAACCTCGACAATCAATGACCTGGCGAGAGGCCCATCCGCACTCGTCAAGGCAATGGCTGTAACCAGTGCCGTAACCCCCACGTTCTTTAACTCGTCCGGCGAGACCATCTCCAGTCGATCGCGATCGGTATGGTAAAACTGGTCGGTAAAATGCCAGAGCAGCAAGCCCGGAATATTTCCCTTCAGGAACGGAACATGATCACTGCCGCCTTCGAACGGATTGGTCTTCACTACCCAGTTATTGGTTGCCGCCTGCTCGAGCGCCCTGCCAAGCACTACGTCATTGAAATAATGCGGCCGCATGTCCGCTTTGGTCATAGGCTCGCCGCCCCACTCTGAATGTTTATCCTCTCCGCGAGTCCAGATAGCAGACGGATCCGGCATTTTCTCGATCAGGAACGTACCGCCCGTCTTCTCCGTATCTTCACCGACCATGTCAAGTGACAAGCCCCAGCGAATGTTCTTTGCACGCTCCTCATCCTGCGTGACATAACGATTTGTAGAGACAATCTCGTCGCCCCACAGGAACGTTATGGTTCTCTTTGGATCAACGCTGCCAGCGTTCACCAACTCAGCAGCAACTCGTGCCATTTCCACCTGTGCCCCTACACCTGAGGCATTATCATTCGCTCCCGGTTCCTGCACATGGGCACTGAACACGAATCGTTCGTCTGGATACTCGCTGCCGTGGATATCGGCGACGACAGTTAGCTCGATCGCTGCAGTGGTCCACTTCACCGCGGTCATTACATTCAGCTGGACGGCACCCTCCTCTAGCGCAGATTTCAGTCTCTCGTGAGCATCGGTGGACAAGGCTATCGCCCAGGACTCGTGCGCACCGATATCGTCATCAATACTGCGAAACTGAACAGAGTGTTTGTTTGTCTGCGGTTTGAGATACGCTGGCAATGAATAGGCGAGCACGCCGATCGCGCCCCGATCGATAACAGCTTCCTTTACCAGGTCTGAAATCTCACCTTCGGCCAGCACAATCCTGCCTTGAATTTCTGCAGCATCCAGCTCAGCGGGCGTACCACTGCCTACATCAATGAGCTCCGCTGTAATTCCGCCTTCCGGCGTCGAGAATGAACCGACAGCCAGCATGTTTCGATTGCTGGTAAATTCCAAAACCGGCGTGTCCTGACCGGTAATTGTCACCGCAGCTGCCATCGGCTCCCAGGCCGGCTGTGTCATTGGATACGCTTCAATCCGATAGGTCAGCCTTGCACCGGCAGCGGCCGTTTCTTCCGCCACGAAACCAGCGGACTCGATCCGGGAAGCTACGTGATCAATACCCGCATCAAATCCCCTGTTTCCAGGCCAGCGGACGTATTGATCAAGATACGCGACCGTCTCAAGCGCCTTCTCGCCATCATAGGCAGTTCGTACCAGGTCAGCGGTATTTGCAGTGGGCCCTGGAACGCTGGCGCTACGAGCCACGTGAACCGCCAGCAGGAGTAATATAAAGAGTGGAAAGGATATTGCCAAAATCCGGCGCATGATCGACTTATCTTGTTATTGTTAGGGTCACGGTAGCTTAGCAGATGCTACCGATGACAATTTACATTCAACTACCCCATTAAATATGCCCTGATTTGCCCGGGGCGGCAGCACTTAAATTGAAAGAATCCTTTCTCGCACTATTTGACGACGCTGTCTCCAGCCTGCGCGACCTGCTGCCGATCGTGTTCGTCATCGGCGTTTTTCAGATATTCGTTATCAAGGCGCCGGTCAGCGGTCTCATGTCCTTGCTTGTCGGTGGAATGCTGGTCGTGCTTGGGCTGGCATTTTTCATTTTTGGCCTGCGGCTCGCACTTTTTCCCATTGGCGAAGGCCTCGCTCATGCATTGGCAAAGAAAGGCAGCGTTTTCTGGCTGATTACGTTTGCATTCGTCCTGGGGTTCGGCACGACCATTGCCGAACCTGCCCTCCTTGCCGTTGCCGCTGAAGCCGCGGAAGTCGCCGCAGGCGCAGATCTCATTGCCAGGACGGAAGAGGCGAAGAGCAGCTATGCAACGGGTCTGCGGTTAACCGTTGCGCTGGCCGTCGGTGTCGCGCTCGTGCTGGGTGTCTTCCGTATTCTGGCCAACTGGTCGCTACCGCTCATGATCATCGGCGGATACATCCTCGTTGTGCTGATTACGACCGTAGCACCCAAGGAAATTGTCGGCGTCGCTTATGATTCCGGCGGAGTAACGACCTCCACAGTCACGGTACCACTCGTAACTGCTCTGGGCGTTGGGCTGGCGAGTTCCCTGCGCGGACGAAACCCAATGACCGACGGCTTCGGTCTCATTGCGTTCGCCTCACTGACGCCGATTTTATTTGTACTCGTTTACGGAATGATCGCGTAGTGGAACTGATCACCAACAGCCTGGAATTCATCGCCGGCAGCGCCATAGACGTATTGCCTATCGTAATATTTCTGTTTGCGTTTCAACGTCTCGTTATCGGCGGTCCAATGCCGAACCGCAAAAACATCATCGTCGGATTCCTGTTTGTGGTGGTAGGCCTTGGCCTGTTCCTGGTCGGCCTCGAACAGACATTGTTTCCGTTGGGCCGATTGATGGCGGCGCAACTTACAGACCCCGCATTTCTACACGACGCAGTGGGACGTGGTACCGAGGCGCTGGTCTGGCAGGATTATTACTGGGTATACCTGTTTGCACTCGCAATCGGCTTCAGTACAACGCTTGCAGAACCGGCACTCATAGCCGTTTCCATGAAAGCTAACACCGTATCAGGTGGCGCCATTGGCGTTTGGAGCCTGCGCATAGCGGTTGCGATAGGCGTTGGGGTCGGTGTCAGTCTTGGCTGCTATCGCATCATTACGGGTTACCCCCTGCACTATTTTATCGCCGCTGGATACCTGGTGGTCATTGCACAAACCGTAATGGCCCCCAAAATGATTGTGCCGCTGGCCTATGATTCCGGCGGCGTCACGACATCCACAGTAACGGTTCCCCTCGTTACCGCACTCGGGCTTGGACTTTCCGAGGCAGTACCAGGGCGCAGCCCGTTGCTGGATGGATTCGGCCTGGTGGCTTTTGCGAGCCTGTTTCCGATTATCTCGGTGCTCGCATACGGCCAGCTTGCTGCTTGGAGAGGACGTGTCTCAACATCCATACCGGATGCACGAGACGGAGAAAAGGAAAAGAGTAATGCATTTTAAACTTATCATTGCCTTCGTTGAAGACAACAAAACGGACGAAATCATGGAAGCGGCGCGTGAAGCGGGTGCAACCGGATGCACCGTCATCAATAATGCTCGCGGGGAAGGCCTCAAGGAGAACAAGACTTTCTTCGGCCTGACGCTGGCATCGCAACGTGATGTCATCCTGTTACTGGTCGAACAACATTTGAGCAGGCATATACTTGAGCACATAGGTGATGTTGGCAAGTTTGATGAAAAACCAGGCACCGGCATCGCCGTACTCATCGATGTAGAAGACGCCGTCGGTGTAATACATCAATGCGAAGAACTTAGCGAAATCGTGGGAGAAAATTTATGACCATCAGAAACTGGGGACCCGTGCGCGATTGCATGCGTACAGACGTAACGGAAGTTGACGGTCGACTTGATGTTCTGACGGCATTGAAGACGATGAAAAAAGTAGGCGCAACCAGCCTGATTGTCAAACGCCGTGATGAAAACGACGAATACGGCATGGTGCTGTTCTCTGACATTGCCAAGGAAGTAATCGCAAAAAATCGCGCGCCGGAACGCGTTAACGTCTACGAGATCATGTCGAAACCGATATTAACAGTGCGGCCAGACATGGAAATTCGCTATTGCGCACGCCTGTTCGAAAATTTCGGCATCAGCCATGCGCCAGTTGTTGAGGACGACAAAATTATCGGCATGGTTAGTTACTATCTGCTGGTGTTGCACGGCTTACCGGATCTTGATTGATTACGTTTGCGGTTTATTCAAGCCCCAGGCTGCGGTCCCAGAATTTTGCTGCGTTATAGGTTTCGTAAGCGAGCATTATGACCGATGCCAGTAATGCAATCATTGCGAACCAGCCATGAATTCCGCTTTGCCATAGCCACGCGCCGGCCAAAGCCATAGCAACAATACGAATGACTTGCGGCAAGAAATCTCTCGATGTCGCGGGAGCTACAGCATCAAAAAACTCTTTGTTGGCAGGATCGCGACGGGCCCGACGCATCGTTCGGTGATTTCCATACGCCATAGCAACAAAAATAACGGTTAGAACAACAAACCAACGCCCAACATTCTCGGGGCCCATCATGTCGATCATGAGGAACTCTATAAGACCGACGAAGAATGGCAGTACGGAATCGCCCGTGGTTGGTATCCAGCGAAATCGCATCACCGTTCCGGCGTAAACCAGCCAGATCAGAATCAACCCGTTAAATGTCGCGGCGATTTGCAGCCAACCCGCCACCGCAGGCCAGCCCATTTCATATAGATCCGGCCGATGATGTATGTGATCCCAAAGAAACTCGAGAGCCAGCGCCTGAACTATGCTGAGCAGGGTAATGAGTACCGTAGGAAACTGCTCGATGGCACGTTCGCGGATGCTATCCATCGCATGCCCCTGGATTATTAATTCTCACAGGCCTGAATTAGACTTCGAAACATTCTTCGCATCCTCTTCCATGCGCTGTTTTTTCGCATTGCTTACCTGCAGAGCGTGCATCCAGTGACGGATTACCAGCATTACAACGATGAACGCGAACAACGCTCCGAAAATAAGCAGGTAGAACTGCCAATTCATAACATCACCTCACGCATCAACTTCATTGAGTATTGGCGAGATAATGCCGAAAGTCGAGCATTCGGCCACTCTGGACCGATTCAGGCCATGCTATTGCCCCGGATGATAGGTCCGCTCTGCCCTGCGCTCGACATCTTCGCGATAATAGGCGACTTCCTTGAATTTCCGGTCCGCATAGCGTTGCGCCTGATCATCGAAATGCGGCGACTCAGGGTCGCCGCTCTGGCCGCCGGCCAGCATGCTCTTCGCGCGGACTTTGTCACCAAATTCGACTACGGCAACAAAGCTGTTGCCCGAGGTGCCATAGATGCGTTTAGTACCGTCGTAACGCCTGGCCCCAAATGAGGCGAGCGCACCCCAGTTATTCGACGCCATACCAATCGGCAATGATGGTTTCGCATCGTTGAAAGGTTGTTTGATATCACCGTTGATTCTTTGGTAGCGATTCACCTCACTCCAGGGCATATCCCACTGGCCGAAATCCGCTTTCAGCATCGCAACTGTTTCGGCAAAAATACGCAGGCGTTCCTCGGGTGCAGAATCGGCGCCGAAGTAATTGATGATTTCCATAAAGGAGGCATCTTTCATTTCTTCAGGCACCTCACCATTGTCGTAATAATGACTGCCGTAGAAATGCGCCAGCGTCATTGCGACCGATTCGGAAGATACTCTGAAGTCCCAGGCTCGCAAGACCGCAATCGCATCGGCAATATTCGGGTCCGACTGATCGGCCTGGTCATATGCCGCAACAAGTCCCGGGATCAGTGTTTCAAATCCCGGCAGATAAGTGTCGTAAGCAATATCGATTAGCTTGTCCAGCGTAAGCTCCGATTGCCCGGTTAGCACGCGCACGGCATGCAGGCCGCGAAAGTTCTCCGCATCCGGTGCCATGTATACAGGGTAGTCTTCCCGTTTTGGGCTGTATTGTGCCGCCGAGGTAAACGGTGTGGAATTGGTGTTTTGAATCCAGCCATTTGGCGGGTTGAGTACCGTAATTATTTCATCGACCGTGTGTATTCCTTGCCAGTCGGTTGCGGGATCGCTGCCATCCACGGGCTTTGAGTAATCAAACACAGGATCACGCCGGGGAACAAAATTTCCATGGTAGTAAGCAATATTCCCGCCTGAGTCCGCGTAGACAGTGTTGTTCGATGAGTTAGTGCGAATGTTCATCATCTCGCGAAACTCATCGTGCCCGCTCAATTTGGTGCGGGTGAAAGACTGGCGCAACGCATTTATCGGGTCCCAGTTCAGCGCGGTCGCGACCCACTTGCCGTCTTCACTATGCGTTACCGGCCCATGGTGCGTGTGATACATCGGAAATGTGCGTTCCGACATGCCCTCTCCGTCCTTGTACTTTAGCGTTACCGCGGAAACGCGTACCGGCCGCTGTTCGTCGCCATAGCGATACATGAGTTGACCATCTTCCTCGAATACGTCTTCGATGAATTCATCCATGAAATCCAGTCGTGTCGAAGTGTGCATCCAGCCGGTGTTTTCGTTAAAACCCTGGTAAACAAAAAACTGGCCCCAGGTCACCGCACCGTATGCGTTTAACCCCTCTTCACTAACCACGTGTATCTCGCCACGGAAGAAAAATGACGTGTGCGGATTGATAAGCAGCATCGCATTACCTGATTCCGTTAGCTCACCTGCGATAGCGAAACCGTTCGAGCCACTGGGTTCATAAAACCTGCGTTGCGGCTGCACACTACTACGCAAATCCGCAAGCGGATTTCCACCCCCGTAAAACTGTTCAATGCCCTTGGTAGATACTGATTCAATATCCCCGCCAATCGAGCCTTCACTAAAAAACATCGGCATCCATGGCTCGAAGTGCGTCAGCAAACGCGGCTCGACTTCCGGGTGCGTAGCTAAGTAAAAATTGACGCCATCGGCAAAAGCATCGCAGAGTGCCTTAATCCAGTCAGGTGATGATGCATAGGCTGCTTTCGCTTCATCGACGGTCATGTAAAGCCGTGCACGCAGGTCACTGTAGAGCGCCTGCTCGCCCTCCACTTCAGCCAGCCGGCCCGTTGCCCAGATATAGTTTTGCTCGACCCGATTGAAGTCATCTTCACTTTGCGCGTACAGCATGCCGAATACTGCGTCTGCATCGATTTTCGCATAAATATGGGGTACGCCAAAATCATCACGGATGATGGTGACTTTTTCTGCGCGTGCGCTAAGGCGTTCGAACTCTGCATCGACGGCCGGTTCCGGCGAACAGGCGGACAAAGACAAAAGCGATACGAGCAGCAGAGCTGCTGGAGAAAATCTGAATGACATGAAACCCCCGGGGCGAAAAATGACAAGCGCGACGAAGAAGCGTCTGGGTTGTCTTTTTACAGCAAGCGCCATCCGCGGAAAAGGGGGGCGATATCCGGCCCATTCGCGGCTAAAGCCGCTCCTACAGATTGGTGCGGACTGTAGGAGCAGCTGTCTCAATGGTTGTAACTATGTTCCGGGGCTTAGGAATGTACAGGAATGAAGGTGCCGCGAATGCTCAGCCCCGGACACAATGTACTAAGACCGCAAGGGTCCGACCCCGGCACTACAGTTTTTACAAAAACGTTACATCCCACCACGCATCCAAGCCCTTGAAACTGCTAGCCTAGTCAGCGTTATGGGCAAATCCATCCAGATACTGGTTATTGAAGACGAAGAGGCCATTCGCGAGGGTCTCATCGACGTGCTCGTCTTCCACGGCTACGCGGTCGACAGCGCCGCAACCGGCCCTGAAGGGCTGGAGAAAGCCCAAAGCGGTAAATTCGACCTGATTTTGCTCGATATCATGCTGCCTGGCATGGATGGCTATGAAATCTGCGATCGAATCCGGGCAGAAGACCGTAATCAGCCAATCATCATGCTCACTGCCAAAACTTCAGACGAGGAGATCATCCAGGGACTCAAGCTTGGTGCGGACGACTATGTGCCAAAGCCCTTCTCCATTCAGCAGCTGGTTTTGCGCATCGAGGCCGTATTGCGCCGTACCCAGGCCGGCCAGGAACAGGCCAGGACTATTGATCTGGGCAGATTAAAGGTCGACGTTGCAAACCTCTCAGGCCGCAATGGTAGTGAAGAAATCACCTTTACCAAGCGTGAAATCGAGCTTCTGAGCTATCTAGCACAGAACTCAGAGCGACCGGTCTCAAGAGAAGAATTACTTTTGAAAGTATGGGGTTACGCGCGAAACCTCGACATCGAGACACGTACAGTCGATATCCATATCGCCAAATTACGGCGCAAAATCGAGACTGACCCAAAGGAGCCAGGCAAGCTCATCACCGTGCGTGGCGCCGGCTATCGCCTCGTGACTGCAGGCTAGCGTCATGCTGCCGAAGACACTTATTAAAGGCTATGACCGGAGTCGACTCCGTATCCTCCTGACGTTTTTTTTCCTGGCACTTGCCATCCCCACTGCAGTACTCGTTTGGCAAGCATACGATCAACTCAAATGGGAAGCATTCCATCAGCACCGGGGCATGGCGGAGGAACTGACCAACCGCATAGACACCAGGCTCGCCGACCTGGTCGCTGCCGCTGATGCCCGCTCATTCGCGGATTACGGCTTCCTGATCGTCACAGGCGACCCAAGTGCCAATTTTGTACAGCGCTCGCCGCTTTCCACGTACCCGGTTACAGAGGACCTCCCCGGCGTATTGGGTTACTTCCAGGTCGATACAGAGGGCGTGTTCACTACCCCGCTATTGCCAGCCGATGGCAGTGATCCAATGCAACTGGGCATTGGCCAGGGCGAATACATGAATCGCCTGGCACTCGTACAGCAAATTCAGGCTGTCCTGACAAAAAATAGCCTGGTCCGTGAACGGCCCGATACCAGTATGCGCCGCGGGTTGGCCACATTGCCTGCGGTGGCCGAATCAGTTCCAGAAGAAGAAACGGAAATGTTTGAGGCGGCTGATAACGTATCCCGCCAAAATGCTGCGAATGAGTCGATTGCACAAATTAATTCTCCGCTGACCGGCAACACGAGCGGTACTGTTGAATCAGGAGCAGTTGGCGGTTTTCTCGACGAGTCATCAGCAGACAAGGATTCGTTTGATCGACTCCAGCCTGAGCCGGCCAAACAGGTATCCAGCGTTGGCGAAACCTACAGTCAACAAGCGTTTGATGAACTCAACTTGCCCAGAAGTCGTGCCACCGTCACAGTTGGTGCTGATGCCGACTCCAACGAGGTGGATGATGCAGTCCTCAACTTTGTCCCGTCAGAACAACGAGCGAACACGATCGGCAAAGTTGCCGATCTCAAACTCGATGCCGAACTGCAAAAGAAAAGTGAGGTAGCCGAACGTAAAAGCGCGGTGGAACAACAGAGCGCCGGCCGTCGTGATGATAGTCCTGCCCGAACTAAAACACGTAAGGAGCAAATAGCACTGCCGGAATCAGTCATGCCTGCCGCGCCCGAGGACAAACCGGCATTTGCCAACGCCCCTGCTTCAGCCGATCTTCGTATCAGTACATTTGAAAGCGAAATCGACCCACTGGAGTTCAGCCTTCTCGACAGCGGTCACTTCGTTCTGTTTCGCAACGTGTGGCGCGATGGCGAGCGCTATATTCAGGGCTCGGTCATCGACCAGCAGGCCTTTGTTGAGAATGTCATCACCGCCAGCTTCATGGACACCGCCCTTTCCAGTACGTCGAACCTGCTCATCGCCTACCAGGAAGACGTTATTCATTCCATCGGTCGCGAAGTGCGACTCAACAGTTACCCGAACGGTACAGCGGCTTTCAACGGCGCTCTGCTGTATCGCAATCGATTAACTGCGCCCTTGGGAGGACTGGAGCTGATCTTCAGCATTCGCCAGTTGCCCGCTGGCCCCGGAGCAAAAGTGCTGGGCTGGACCAGCATCATCATTGCCATCGTCTTCCTCGGTGGCTTCGCTGCTCTGTACCGGCTGGGCTCAAGTCAGATCAGACTCGCAAAACAGCAACAGGATTTTGTATCTGCAGTGAGCCATGAACTCAAAACTCCGCTCACCTCAATTCGCATGTACGGCGAAATGCTGAAAGAAGGCTGGGCTGACGAGAGCAAACGAAAGCAATATTACGAATACATTCACGATGAATCGGAACGCCTTACACGACTAATTTCCAACGTACTGCAACTGGCACAAATCACCAGGAACGAACCACAGTTCAATCTGAAGCCGGTTAGCGTCGGTGAATTACTCAGCAACATTGAATCCAAGATCGCTAATCAGGTCGACCGCGCCGGTTTCGAACTTGAATTCCAGCGAGACGAGGCGACGGACAAAGCAACGATCAATATTGATGACGATTGCCTCGCGCAAATCATCATCAATCTTGTAGACAACGCCATCAAGTTTTCGAAATCGGCGGCTGACAAGAAGATCGAGATCAATAGTAAACTGACCAGCGACCACCAGGTTACGTTCTCTGTAAGAGACTACGGTCCAGGCATTCCCAGGGATCAGATGAAAAAGATCTTCACGCTCTTTTATCGATCGGAAAATGAACTCACAAGGGAAACGGTCGGCACCGGTATCGGCCTTGCGATAGTGCACCAACTTACAGTCGCAATGAGTGGCTCCATTGACGTCGTTAACAGAGATCCCGGTGCTGAATTTGCAATTTCGTTCCCGGCGTTGACCTAGTCAACCACCCATCAACTGGTAGGGCCCGCCCTTCTCCAGTGCCGCCTGATAGGTCGGCAATGCACGAATCCTTTCGAGAAACGCATCCAGGTTGGGACACGACTCCGACAAGTCCGTACGAACTGCCGCTGCTTCTATAGCGAAACTCATCTGGATATCAGCGGCAGTCAGCGTATCGCCACAAAACCAGATCGACTTATCGAGCTCTTTTTCCATGTATACGAGATGCCGTTTGATATTGATACCGAGGTAACCTGCACGCACCTTGGCGACTATCCCCCGGGCAATTGGCTTGACGAAAAACGGCATCGGCGCCGTCTCGATCCGACCCATGATTAACGACACGATCATAAGTGGCATGAACGACCCCTCTGCATAGTGCAGCCAGTACGCGTAAGCGAGGCGCGCCGGCGTTCCCTCAGCCGGTAGCAGCCGCCCATCGTCATATTTACCCACCAGATACTCGATGATCGCGCCAGACTCAGCAACAGTGACGTCATCGTCCGTGATGACAGGTGCCTTGCCGAGCGGATGAACCGCGAGCAATTCAGGTGGTGCGAGGCCGGTTTCCCTGTCACGTGGATAGCTCCTGATCTCGTAATCAAGTCCCAGTTCCTCGAGCAACCACAGAATTCGCTGGGATCTGGAGTTTTCCAGGTGATGAATCGTCAACATTTGTACTGGCCTCTTCGCTGTGTCTCGACAAGCCGCAGCTTACCAATTTCGCTACGGTCATTGTCCAGCATGCCCAATATTCAACATAAAGGCCCACAGGCCGCGAACAATAAGGTTATTCCGGCCGGTAAAATTGTTATCATCGGCGACGACCACGGGGGAGCAAGGCCATGGAACGACCGATTGCCCGGCAATTATTGCAGGATTTACAGACTGAACCAGCGCTAGCGGATATGGATGCCCGCCCGACTCTCCTCTCTCCGGACTACGGTTCTTGAGCTTTTTCGTAGAACTTAAGCGACGTAATGTATTTCGCGTTGGCATAGCCTACGGCATTGCGACCTGGGCCCTGCTGCAGATTACGGATGTAATCACGCCGATTCTTGAGCTGCCCGAATGGGCGCCAAAACTGATTTTCGTCTTTCTCGCCGTCGGGCTCGTACCGGCATTGATTTTCGCGTGGGCGTTTGAAATGACGCCGGAAGGCCTGAAAAAAGAAAAGGATGTTGATCGAACGCAATCAATTACCAGGGATACCGGGCGAAAACTTGATTTCGCTATCATCGGCGTTCTGTTGCTGGCCGTCGGAATGCTGCTTGTCGACAGGTACTCCGGGGAAAGGCCGGAAGCAGTAGCCAAAGAAATAGAAAAATCAATCGCCGTATTGCCATTCGTCAATATGAGTTCTGATAAGGAACAGGAGTTTTTCTCCGATGGCATTACAGAAGAAATTCTTAACTCCCTTGCCGCAGTCAAAGAACTAAAGGTGGCCGGGCGGACCTCATCATTCGCATTTAAAGGACAGAATGATGATCTTCGCAAGATTGGTGACACGCTGGGCGTAGAACATATCCTCGAAGGATCTGTTCGAAAATCAGGCACAACGATCCGAATCACCGCCCAGCTCATTCAGGTGGAAGATGGCTTTCACATGTGGTCGGAGACTTACGATCGTGAGCTCACCGATATCTTCGCCATTCAGGACGAGATCGCCACTGAAATTCTGAAGCAACTGAAGGCACAATTACTCGACGAAGAACTGGAAGTGCTCGTCAGCCAGCGCACCGACCCCGAGGTCTATGATCTTTATCTGCAGGCGAAACAACGACTGTACACTCGCACCGGACCAACCATCGAATCCGCCGTCGCATTGCTCGATAAAGCTATTGAATTGGACCCGGATTATGTGCCCGCCTACTCACAACGTGCGATCGCTACATTGCTTCTATCAAAACGCAGTTATGGTTCCATTCCCGAACTTGAGGCAACCAGGCTAGCCAAACGCTACATCGATAACGCGTTGAGAATAGACCCACAGTCGGCCGAAGCGTGGGCCGCACTGGGCTTGTATCACAACAGCCGGGCCGCGGAACACGAGCAGGCAATCGAGGCACTAACCAAAGCATTAAACATCAACCCAAATCTTATTGATGCCAGCAACTGGTTACAGATAGCGGTTAATAGTACTGGCGACCCACGTGCCGCGATGCAAATACTCGAAGATATGACCGAAAAGGATCCACTGTACAAACCGGCATTTGGCAACGCCATAAGCTCCTTTAACCAGTTTGGACAAATAGACAAAGCACAGGCATTGATCGAGCAATTCCGACAATTCTATCCGAACGATCCGATGCTCTTGCGGGCTGATGCAACGGTGAATTTCTTTCGTGGTGATAGTGCCAGAGGCTTGATACTGGCAGAGCAAGCTTATGGCCTTGCACCTTCGGATGCGGTTATGCATTTTTCCTTCTCGATCGGTTTGTCTATGACGGGCCAGACTGAGCGAATAGCGGAAGAAGGCCGGGAATTCTTCAAGGTCGATGCTTTAGACGCACTTGGTCGTCGGGAAGAAGCTTTCCAGCTGGCCTACGCGTTGGCGAACGAGGGATACATAGGCAACTTGTTTGAGCTTTTCAACCGCGCCAATCGCAGTCAGGACCTGGTTGACTACCTTGAAGAGCGCTGGCCAGGCCTTGATGCTTTTGCGGCGGATTATCCGCACGGTGATTTTGGCTATGGCCTGATGACGGACGTCGCATACGCCTACTCCAAAACTGGAAATCAGCAACGATTTGATGACGCATTGATGTTGGTGGAAGCTGCCGTATCGAAACTTTCTGACCAGGGCGTGGATAATTTCGTAACAATGTCACGAAACGCGCAGTATTTTGCACTTGCTGGCCAATATGACGAAGCAATAACACAATTGGAGAAATCAATAGATCGGGGAATGCGCAGCGGCCTTCCGCTCGATCGCGATCCTATCTATGCACTACTACGGGACGATCCACGTTTCGCTGATTTGCAGGCAGAACTGATAGACAAAACGAACGAACAGCGGGCAATCCTGAATTTACCCGCTATCGAACTCTGAATCACAGGAGCGCCTTTCAGGCGCGATATAACCTAACTGGCGCGCCGTTGTCTGCCAGAAGACCGTTGTCGCTGGCCGCCACCATGATGCTTCGGCGAGCCGTTCCTGCTTTTCTTGCGAGCAGCGTTGCGCGACTTGTTTCGTGCGCCATTGCCTTTCCCGCCTGTTCGCTGTGGCCGGCCTTTCTGAATCGGCTCAGCTTTGATCCGTGGATCAACTTCATAACCAGGAAGAACCACTTTCTCGATTTTGCACTTAAGCACGGTCTCGATATCACGCAACATCTTCAACTCATCGACACAAACCAGTGACACTGCATGACCCTCTTGTCCGGCACGTGCTGTACGACCGATTCGATGCACATAGTCTTCTGGTACATTAGGCAATTCATAATTGACAACATGCGGTAAACGATTGATGTCGAGGCCACGTGCAGCAATGTCGGTTGCAACCAGCACACGAACCCTGCCCGCTTTGAAATCACTCAGTGCACGAGTACGCGCAGCTTGCGATTTGTTGCCGTGGATCGCCATCGACTCGATGCCATCCTGAGTCAACTGCTCTGCAAGACGATTCGCGCCATGCTTGGTGCGTGTAAATACCAGCACCTGCTCCCAGTTTTCCGTGCCGATGCGATGTGACAAGAGCTCACGTTTGCGACGTTTGTCGACCGGGTACACCACTTGCGTTACCCGCTCTGCTGCCGTGTTGCGCGTGGCAACCTGGATCTCAGTCGGATCATTCAACATGTCCGCAGCGAGATTCCTGATGTCGTTCGAAAATGTTGCCGAAAACAACAGTGTCTGCCGTTCTTTCGGCAGGTATTTAAAGATCTTGCGAATATCGCGAATGAAGCCCATGTCGAGCATGCGATCCGCCTCGTCAAGAACGAGCACTTCGACATTCGACAGGTCGATGGTTTTCTGTTGCAGGTGATCGAGCAATCGACCAGGCGTGGCGACAACAACGTCGACACCCTGCTTCAGTTTCGAAATCTGTGCGTTGATCTTTACGCCGCCGAAGATTACTGCCGTACGAAATGGCAGGTAGCGACCGTAATCGCGAAAGCTTTCGGCCACCTGGGCTGCCAGCTCCCTGGTTGGTGTCAGGACCAGGGTCCGAACGATACGTCGGTTCCCTGGTGTGCGTTGTAAGTGCTGCAAGATTGGCACGGCAAAGCCGGCTGTCTTGCCCGTGCCGGTTTGTGCACCGGCGAGTATGTCTTTCCCTTCAAGAACGAGAGGAATTGCTTGCTGCTGGATCGGGGTTGCCTCTTGGTAGCCCTTTTCATCGATCGCGCGCAGCAATTCGGCCGACAGGCCGAGTTGGTTAAATAACATTGATTTTGTACTCCAGGTCGCCTGACCAGTAACACGACATGCGCCGTGTATGGTTCGGTCCAGGCTGGGTATTCTAAATTGGCTCCGGAAGCCGCGGATTTGCGGGGCGGAGTGATTGGCGCAGACCGATGTGCGCCAGAACGGAGCGGACTATAACAGGTGTTTTCGAGAATGGAAGGCTTATTTACTGATTTTGTGAGCTAATCGGGATCAGCCGATGCAGGATTATTTAGCATATTTCGTCAATATCGTATCCAGGTGATTGGCAAAAGACTGCCGGTCACTCTGGCTCAGCGGTGGTGGCCCACCTGACGTATCTACACCGCTGGAGCGCATCGTATCCATAAAGTCCCTCATCGTCAGGCGGCCACGAATGTCCTCAGGCGAGTACAGCTCACCGCGAGGGCTCAATGCCCGCCCGCCTTTTTCTATCACCTCCGCTGCCAGCGGAATATCGCCAGTGATAACCAGATCGCCGGACTCCAGCCGCTTAACAATCTCATTGTCAGCGACATCGAACCCCTGCGGTACCTGCACCGTAGTGATATTTCGTGACGGCGGTGTGTACAGGGCCTGGTTCGCCACCAGGGTCAGTGACACGCCGGTGCGTTCGGCTGCCCGAAACAGGATGTCCTTGATCACAACCGGGCATGCGTCCGCGTCCACCCATATCTTCATCTACTGTCACTCCCGACCATCAACCAGGATTTCAATTATCGCATTTGTGGGGTACATGGCGAGTCTTGCGGTCCGAATCGATGTCAAATTCTCTCACCGGCATCGTCAGAACTACGTATTACCAGGCCACGCGCAAGGCGATATTATTTTATCGTCGCTTGTGGTGGTCGACGGTTATGGAACACTTTTTATGTCAACGATTCGGTTTCGATGCCGACGGAATCAATGTTCGGCTGGGCATGATTGGGCTCAGCGAGCCACACAGCGTGCAACTTTCGCAGGAACTGCAAACGTTCGTTATTCGCCCGAATATCGATGCAATTATCGACAGCTTCTACGAGGTATTGGGCCGTAATCCACAATTCACCGAAATCGTCCGCAGCCAAAGCCAGTTCAGCAGGCTCAAGATGACACAGCGACGATATCTCCTCAGTCTCGGCGAGGACTTCGACACCCAACATTATTTCGAGGAACGACTGAGAATTGGTGCTGTGCACCAGTACGTCGGGGTGTCGCTGGGCCTTTATCACAGTGCATACCGTTTGTTGCAAAGCCTGCTTATTGACAACATTCCGCAGGAACTCCAGTCAGACCCGGCGCACTTTCGCTCGCTGGTACAGTACATTATTACGATAACTGCGCTTGATATGTCCCTCACCATAGAAACCTACTACTCCGACAAGGTTGTCTCCCTTGAGCGATCTATCGGCTCGATACTCGATGAAGGCCGGACACTGCGCAAGTCTTTGCAAACTGACAGCCTGACCAATCTATGTAGTCGCGCATTTGTGATCAAGGTACTTAAGGAGGCGTTGCCCATTTCACAGGAGAAGCGTCGCCCGTTGAGTGTTGTAATGGCGGATCTCGATCATTTCAAAAATATCAATGATCAGTACGGCCACCTGATCGGTGACAAAGTACTTGCAGCGACGGCCTCACGATTAACTTACGACTCACGCGAAGGCGACACAATCGGCCGCTTTGGCGGTGAAGAGTTCATCATGATTCTCGATGGTACCGATATTATCGATGCAACCCAGTTCGCCGAGAGAATCCGCACCAGGATGAACGCGGACCCATTTACCGTCGCGGATCTAAGCATACCGGTGACGATAAGCCTGGGCGTTGCCGAAGCCTGGGACGACGATGATGCCGAGTCCCTGGTAGCCCGCGCAGATCGTGCCCTTTACAAAGCGAAGGCCGCCGGACGTGATTGCGTTCAGGCCGCCAGCACAAAAGGCCTGTCGATGGACCTCGTTGCGGAATCATGAGATGTAACAAATTCGACACTTGTATGCCGGTTTGATCGGACTACCTCGCGTAACAGGCGTCATGTCAGCTTGTTCCCTGCCGCATACGCATCGATTATATTTCTCCGGACGAACTACCTGACATCTCATACTGGATCTGCAATGAAAAGATCACTGCCAGCACTTGCCTTCCTCAGCTTCATCCTCATCAACCCGGCGATCGCCGAACAGGAGGAGAACTACGATTATTTTGCCACCAACCGCACTATGATCCGCAACGGTGTGCAGGCGGTGCTCATGTGCAACGGTCTGTTCACCTCAGGACGCACGATCGAACAAGTATTTGCCCAGGAGCTGGCCTACCTGAGCGAACCTGTGGGCACGGTCGACGGCGGCGAATATGTCATCAACAATGACCTGCGGGCCGTCGCGATCGGGGCAACAGATTCCGGACCTGTCATTCGTGCGGCGTTTCGTGAGGGTATCGGCTGCGTTGTGATGCCGCCTGACCAGACATTTGACGACATCGACGCGCTGCCAGTACTTGAACTGCCATACCCTGATGGGGATCCGGCCACGATTGCCTGGCCAAATGGTGACCGGGTCGAAGCCAAACCATTACCAGCAAATGTAGATGCGTCGGCGCTGCAGGCCGCCTCCGACTGGTCATTTGACCGCGAATCACCCGAACAGGTGACGTTGAGCCTGATGGTTATTCACAAGGGCGACATTATTCACGAACGTTATGCGCCTGGCGTCAACATGAAGACGCGGACGCGAACCTGGTCAACAGCGAAAAGCATCGCGGCGACATTGTTCGGCATGCTGGTCGATGAAGGCAGGATGGAACTCGACGCGCCACTTGGATTCGAGTGGTTGCCAAAGTTTGCCTCGACGGAACCTGACCCGCGAAGCGCAATTACACTCCGCCACGTTTTGAACATGTCGAGCGGATTGTTTCCTATCGATAGCTTTGGCCTTGAATATGCAACCGGTTCCGGCCTTTCCTACTGGGCAGGTGCCAGTTCACTGAACGGTGCCCGCAATCGCGGCCTGGTGCATGAACCAGGCACATTCTGGGACTATGAGAACTACGACACCTTGCTGGCCGTTTACGCCATGAAGCTCGCATTGGGTGACGAGAAGACCTATCACGAGTTCCCGCGACGCGCCCTGCTGGACAAGATCGGCATGCGTAATACCCTGGTCAGCGCAGATCGATTCCACGATTTCATATTGAGCAGCCAGGTTTATACGAACGCCAGGGACTTGGCGCGCTTCGGCTTGCTGTACGCACAAAACGGTACCTGGGATGGCAAACGCTTGATTTCCGAAGAGTGGATCGACTTCGTCCGCACACCCGCACCGGCAACAGCCGAAAGGGGTAACTTCTACGGCGGCCAGTGGTGGCTCGTGCCGGACGACCGGACGGATGTACCGAAAGATGCCTACGCAACCTCCGGCAATCGCGGTCAGTACGTCATTGTTGTCCCCTCCCATGACCTCGTAATCGTGCGCCGCGGTCTGGATTACGGTAAACAGGGCTTCAATCGCTGGGACCTGACCAGAGAAGTACTAAAGGCAATATCAGGTAAGTAATCATATAGATACGGCCGTAGGAGCCCGCCCAGCGGGCGAGTTCGACAATGATCGGTGCGAGATTGTCTATAAAGTCATAGTCAAGAATAGCGAACTCGCCCGCTGGGCGGGCTCCTACACAGGTTTCGTCGATTCGAAGGTGATTGGTTTTACCAGGGTTTTCCCAGCCAAATCCCGATTTCCGTAACAACCGCGTCATTTAGCGGTCTACTTGTGTACAATGCGCCGCTGCCCTGTCAGCAGTGGCTTCCTAACAAGGACTTTCGAGACAATCACTATGAATAGACGTATTAGCCGGCGCAGCCTCTTGCTTGCCACCCTGATTTCCGGCATGTCTGCCGCACCGCAAATCGCGAACGCAACTGTTGTTGAATTTCAAACAGTTATGGGCAACTTTGAAGTTAATCTCTACGATACGACAACGCCCATTACGGTGACTAATTTTCTCAGTTACGTAAACAACGGCAACTACACCAACAGCGTATTCCACCGCTCAGTGCCTGGGTTTATCGTCCAGGGAGGCGGCTTCAGCTACGAGGGCGTTCCCGGCGTTCTGCCCGCCATCCCGGCAAGGCCAGCCATACTTAACGAGCCGATTCTGTCGAACGTAACCGGCACCATCGCAATGGCCAAGTTCGGCAACGACCCGAACAGCGCTACGAACCAGTGGTTTTTCAATCTCGCCGACAACAGTCAGAATCTGGACCTGCAAAACGGAGGGTTCACCGCTTTTGGTGAAGTCGTTGGCAATGGTATGGACGTAGTCAATGCTATAGCAGCACTTCCAAGATTCAATTTTGGCGGTGCATCTGCTGAAATACCGTTGCAGAACTACACACCGCCGGCAGATTTCGACGCCAATAACCTGATTATCATTACCGCAGTAATCGTCACAGACTCCACGGCAGATAGCGCAGGTCTGGCAGGACTCAATCCGGTGGTCAATACCTTGATCAACGCACCTCCTCCACCCCCACCAGCTACTAGCGGCGGCGGCGGTGGAAGCTTCAGCTTCTTCGCACTTCTCGGTCTCTTATTGACCTATCGATTGCGACGAGCCTGATCCGGTAGCACCCGGCAGAATTCAATTCTGCCGCGGCTGTTCCTGGAACTGCTTCGGACTCATGGCTGTCCAGCGTTTGAAGGCGCGCGAAAAATTGCTCTGGTCTGAAAATCCCAGCAAATAGGCGATTTGCGCTTGCGAGTGTTTTTGATCGCGAAGATAGTCCTCCGCAAGACTGCGGCGGGTGCTTTCCAATACATCCCGGTAGCTCAACCCCTCTGCGTGCAACTGTCGTTGCAAAGTACTCGCACTGCGATTGAGACGTTTGGATACCAGTTCCTGATCAGTCTTTCCCGACGGCAGTAGTGCGATCAGCAAGCGCCTGACTTGTGATGCAACCTTGTGCGGATCAAGTGATTCAATGTATTGATCAGCAATCCTGTCGGTCACTTTCGCTATGTCGGGTGCACCGTGCTGCAGTGGCTCCAACAGCGTTTTTTTATCAAAATAGAAGGTACCGACCTCCACACCAAATGTTATTGGTGCGCGCAACGCTTGCCGGTATGCGTCCGGGTGTACGGTCGCCGGGCAGGTGAGCTCGACTCTGAGCGGGCGAATTTCTTTTTCCGCAATGCTATCGCAAAGCGCCAGCAACGCCGTCATACCGCAGTCGATCCCTTCTTTCGGCGGGCTCTTTGATGCCTCCGGAAAAACAGCCGACAACGCGTAGTTATCGGCATTCTCGGTCAGGGTGACCTGTACCGATGCGGTGGATAACAGCTTGTAGTAGCGAATGAGCCGCTGCAGGGCACCGAGCAAGGTTGAACTCGCCATCCACGAATAGCCAAACGCATAAAATTGCGCGGGTTTGGCGTAGGTGCCGGTTTTAAGTCCGATCGCCTCATCTCCGGATGCTTCCCGGCTAAGGTCCCACAAGACCCGCAGCTTTGACAACGGATAACGCTGTTGCGGCGAATCCGGTGCCCCCAGCGGTATTCCAGCTTGCGCGAAGATGGGTGCAGGATCGATGCCGTATTCCTCGCGCAGCGCCGTCGACAGCAAACACGCCAATGAGGCCAGAGTTGTAGGTTCATACAGCATATGAGGCCTATTGAATCGAAGATGACCGAATTAGACAAGAGGCAAATTGGCCGCTGCTCTACATTGCGCAAATGCAAATCAACACTCAAACCACTGCCGCTGCGGCGCCAACGAACCAACAGCTGGACACCGCTGACGCGGTAGCGCGGGCAGCCCACATCTGGATACGCTCTCTTTGCCTGACGGAATTGCACGCGCCCGCAGAACGGCATGCGCTTGCCTGCGGCCTCGTATTTGGCCTCTGTGAACGCCTGGAACTCGATCCCAGGGTCCAGGAGCTCGTAGCCTACGTCTACGCGCTGCTCGACGATGAAGGCAGCCAGGCTCTGGCGGCCTCACGCATGATGCTGGCCCGTTCCGTCCCGTCGATACATCTGCACGCATACAAGAAGGGTCGCTCGGAGGCAGCCGCGATCGTCGAAATGCTTTCCTACCATGGCGACAATTACTAGCGCCTCAGCAACACCGACTCCCGAGCTCGATTGACCTGAAAAGACCAACTTCTGGCTCACCCGGACAAGACCAAAAAGAGCCAAACCCGCATCATTTGTAAACCCTTTGGGCGATTTAAAAGGAATTCATATGACGACTGCGAAGACAATTGGATATGGCGTAGGCGGCTTTACACTAAGCCTGCTCACGGCTGCTGTTGCCGGCATTGCCCTGCAATACCTGTTTCTAACGGTCTGGAATCCGCCCGAGAGCTTCCTTGTGGCGTACGGTTCAACCCTGGTTATTGCGATTACTGCAATTGCGTCGACCTGGGTATGCCTTCTCCAGGGCCTGAAAAACAAAGCGATGATTCGGGGCGTCTGGTGCCACATCTATGCTTTCACCGCCATAGGCGCACTTGGCCTGGCTCTCACGCTATTTATGTGAGGAATACAGATGCGATCACTAATCTGGATTCTCGTTTGCGTACTGATCCCATTGGTTGGGACAACTTATGCATTACGCATGATTTTGTTGTCTCTTATACCGGAGAGGATTGCCCACAATCCACAGCTTGAGAACGTGGCTCCAACAAACAATTAGTTTACTGCTTCGGCGCCGGATTTTTCTTTTACAGCTTTATTGACTCATGCAGTCAAAAAAAACGAAATCCGGTGTCAATTTTATGCATGTCATTTGCTTTCATACTTTATTGACATGAGCTTTTCCTGATCGAATTCAAGTACCGCCGTGTCCTGTCCGGACATTCGGTTGTAACGCCATGTATGAAATTGCGTGGTACCAACCACCCGGTTTCCGGAACGCACATCCCGCTCTTCTACAGATGTTGAAGATGGCGCTCCGCAATATTTTTTTACCTCGTCCATCTTCATGCCAGTCTCTACAATCTTGCTGCCACAACGCAGCGTATCTGCAAATGCAGGCGATGCCGTAACACAGGCCAGCGTAACAAGTATTGCGAGTCGTGCATTCATATCTTTCTCCATAAATATCCGGGTGTTCTACAATTCACCGGCATTTTACCCAATTCGTGCAGATCCTTCCCAAACAGGCTAATCCGTTACAGTGTAAGCCTTGCGAATTTTACAATAATTGAATGGTACACTGCCGCCTCACACGGATACTGTAACCATGAAATTCATTAAAGTCATTGCTGCATACCTTCTGGCCGTCGTCGCCACGACGGTATTGGGTTCCATTGCAGCAACACAATTTGTGCTCGCTGAATTACGCACAATGCAGGTCGACGTGCCATTAGGCGTTCGACTCGAAACAACCGTTCACGACATCATTGGTATGAGCCCAACGTTTGCGCCAATAATTGCCGGTGCCCTGCTGGTGGCTTTTCTGGTTGCGCTCCTCCTGACACGTTTTGTGCCATTACCAAAACGCAGCTGGTACCTGATTGGTGGCTTCGTCGGCGTAATTGCTGTCCTGCTGCTGATTAAGGCCACGCTCGGTGGCACACCGATCTCCGGCGCCAAAGACAGCTTTGGCCTGCTGGCTCAGGGCATGGCAGGTCTGTTTGGCGGCTGGGTTTTTGCGAAGTTGTGCCCGCAAAAGGAGCAACAACAATGAAAATTGCAATTGCCCTTGCCTTACTGGCGCTGAGTGCAATTTCCGGCGCTTATGAATTCGAATACACGACGATCGTATCCGGTGTCGATCACCCGACCGCAATGGTATTCACAGATCAAAATACCGCACTGCTAACCGAACGTAACGGTGGTTTGCGCTACATACGTGATGGCAAGCTTGATCCAAAACCGATTAGCGGTGTGCCGGCTGTGTTCGTCGCCGGGCAAGCAGGACTGTTCGATGTTTTACTGGATCCGGATTTCGCCGAAAACCAGGTTATTTATCTATCCTTCGCCCAGGGCAGCGGCAAGGCAAACACATTGAAGATTGCTCGCGCTACGCTAAACGATTATGAACTGCAGAATCTGGAAATTATCTTCGCAGCGTCGCCGCTTCGCGCTAGTTCTTTTCATTACGGCGGTCGTATGATTTTTTTGCCGGATGGAACGTTGTTGCTGACTTCCGGAGAGGGATTTGAGTATCGTTCAAAAGCACAGTTCCTGGACAACCATTTCGGCAAGACCATACGCATTAATGCAGACGGCTCAGTACCAGCGGACAATCCGTATGTCGACGTAGAAAACGCACTTCCGGAAATCTACAGTTACGGACATCGAAACCTGCAGGGCCTGGTGCTCGGTGCCAACCAGGAAATTTATTCACACGAACACGGCCCGCTGGGTGGCGACGAACTCAATCTCATTGAGCCAACGAAAAATTATGGCTGGCCGGCAATTACCTACGGGATCGACTACAGCGGCGCACATGTTTCGCCCTACTCCAGTTACGCAGGCATGGAGCAACCACTTGTCTATTGGGTACCCTCCATCGCACCCGGCGGAATGACCTTGTATAGCGGGCAGGAATTTTCACAGTGGCAAGGCAATCTGCTTGTAGCTGCGTTGGCAGAAAAATCGGTTCGCCGTGTCGTTATTGAGGGCCGCAACGTTTTACAGCAGGAGACTTTGTTCACCGACCTGGAACAGCGACTTCGTGATGTACGTCATGGACCGGATGGTGCGATTTATTTATTGACCGATGCTGATGACGGGAAAGTGATCAGGGTTACGGCGAAAAAGTAAGTTCGGCATTTTTACAGATATCTTCGCAATCGCCCGCTGGGCGGGCTCCTACAGTAGCTAATTAGAATTGTAGGAGCCCGCCCAGCGGGCGATTGCGACAGTCTTCCCAACGGCAGTCAATCGTCAGCTCCGTCTACCTCCCGCCTGGCTGCTCAGCCAAAGAAACTCCTCTTTTTACTCAATCCACATACTGGCTTGGTACACGGCACTACCGCCCGTCTGTATTTCCTTTTAGTTGTCGGTACGCTTCCTGAACAACGTCGTCACCATACTTACGCTCAAGACCGCGAATTGAAAAGTGTCCCCGCGCCATATCCTGAAAATGGGATATAAAAATAGTGTTTACGAGGCCACCGCCAAATGCACCTACCACGGGCATCGTCTGTGCCATCGCCTTTTGCGTCACGACAATGCCGAAACGACTTGCGACTGCCGATATCAGGCGAACCAGCGCTGGCGCACTGGCGCTCCCCATGCCATGCGCCGCGACATACTGCAACGCGTCTGTCACAGCCTTACCAAGTGCGACTCGCACACCATAGTAGGAGGTCTCTGCCGCATCGTCTTTGTCAGTCATTTGACTGCCCATGGCGAACACCTGCATACAATTCAGGATTGTCTCCGGATCACCAGGTGACTCACCTTCCGCACGCGCAATATCCACGATCGACCGAAACATTATTCCTGTAGTCACAGGCAGTTCCACAATCAGCGTCGAAAGACCAAAAAACCCGCCGACGGCTCCTGTCGTCATCGCGGCGGCAGTATGCAACTTCGGGCTGGCGGGCTTTTGTTCTCCGCTTTTCAGCGTCCTTGCCGAACTCTGCATTACAAACTGAATCGCCTGATGTGTCGATTTGCTTACGACGCTGACAACAGAGTCCGGCGCTCTTTTACTGAGTTCCCGGGTTACAGCTTCTACAGGCATCCCGGCAGCAGAACTCAGCCGAACCATCAATGACGGATTCTCAAGCTTCGCATAGGCGTCCTCGAGTTTTTCCAGATCGCCTTTTGTCAGTTCCATACTGCAATCTTCCGGGTTCGAATTAAGATCGCTGTCCCTCAATTTGTTCCGTCCGATTCATGGCTCGACGTTGATAAACAATAATTCCAACAAGCAGAACAGCCCCGGCAAAATGTACGCCCAGCGCGAATGAAGTCCATAACATGAGAACCGCGCTGCAAAGCAACAACGTTCCAGTGATAGCATTTAGCCTGGTCTCCAGGTGCCATTGCAACAAGCCTGCCAGTGCGTAAAGCCCGGGGCAGGCGAACATGAAAACGATAATCCGCTCTGTCCAGTTACCAGTAATGAGTGGTGTAAAGGCAAATAGCGCAGGAATCAGGTAGAGCCCTTTCGCAATTTTCCACGCCGTAAAACCGGTGCGCATGGGTTTCGTCCCGGCAATTGCCGCCGCCGTAAATGCGACCAGGCAGACTGGTGGCGTGACATTGCTGTCTTGCGAAAGCCAGAAAATGATCAGGTGTGCGCTCAACAACATGCCGGTGACGAGTGCCGGGTCGAGTAACTCTCCTCTGACTATCTGGCGCATCTCCTGTGGCATCTCGGACAGTGCGCGAACAGGGTCGCCGCCAAACAAATCCACGACGGCCCGTACGTTGGATGGAATATCCGCCGCCTGCAGCGCATTGAGCATCGCGGTCTGGCTAATCAGGTCATAAAGCGCCGGCGCTGCAAGCGTCGCAAGCACGATATACGAAGCAGTGACGGGCAGACCCATGCCAAGAATCAATGATGCGAGTGCCACGAGCACCAGCGTCATAATCAGGCTGCCGCCAGCCCATTCGACGATCATCAGCGAGAACGCGTTGCCTACGCCGGTTGTTGTCACAACGTTGACTACAAGGCCCACTGCGACCAGCAATATCGCCGTTGGCACCATGATTCGCACTGCATCAAGGATTGCGTCGACACAGCGTTCAAGATTCATGGGCTGTGGCAGAAACCACGAAACCACAATGACGGCGGCAATAGCGAACGCCGCCGATCTCACCGGCGTATAGCCAATGACGAGTGAGGCCACAAGAACCGCCAGGGGAATAAAAAAATGCCAGCCATTCTTCAAAACTTCAAGAGCGGCCGGTTCTCCCTCTTCCTTTTTTACCGTAACACCCTGGCGACGAGCTTCGATGCGGACAAAGAACCCGACAGTCAGGAAATACAGCAGCGCCGGAAGCACCGACACTGAGATTATCTGCAAGTATGGAATCTGCGTGTAACTCGCCATCACGAACGCGCCCGCACCCATAACCGGCGGCATCAGTTGCCCTCCTGTCGATGCAGCCGCCTCTACGCCAGCGGCAAACCTGGGCGTAAATCCAGAGCGAATCATCAACGGAATGGTGATGACACCGGTAGATACGGTCGTTGCGACGGCTGAACCGGAAACCGATCCCATCAACCCGGAACCGACAACGGCAACGTGCCCTGCACCACCCTGGTAGCGGCCTGCAAGGCTTCTTGCCATGTTAACGATGAAATCACCGGCACCTGATTTCAGCAGGAACGCGCCGAACAGAATAAACATGAACACGAAAGTGGATGAAATATTGGCGACAAGGCCAAACATGCCGTCACTGCTGAAGTAACTGCGATAAAGCACAGTTTCAAAACTCAATCCCGGAAATGCGAAAATACCCGGAACATATCGTCCAAGAAACAGCATATACGAGAGACTGACAATAATGAATATCGGCATGAACCAGCCGCTGGTGCGCCGCGTAAATTCAATAGCGAGTAATATTGACGCAGATGCAAAAATGTAGTCACTGAGTATGAAATTTGCTTCTCGCTCATACAAAGCGGTTTCGAAAAGAATCAGATAAACAGCAATTCCGACGGACATTGTCGCGAGCAAAGCATTGATGCTGGTACGTATCGGTCCCTCACCACCTTGCGCTTCCGTGTGGTGAAACGCGAGCGCGCACAAAGCGCCGAATCCGCCGAAGTGAATTGCCGAAAACCAAAGTTCGGAAACAGCGGTAAAGAGGTTGTTGTAGACATGAAACAGCGCGAACAGTACGACGCCCCACTTCAGGATCGGGTTTTTCATGGCGGCGTCAGCTCCGCCGGAATTTCAATACCCTGCTCACGATAATATCTTGCTGCACCCGGATGCAACGGTGCACCAAGACCAATGAGCGCTGCTTCAAGTTTCATTTCCTTGGTTGCTTTGTGAATCTCATGCAACGCGGCAAGGTTCTCCCAAATGGTTTTCGTTATTTGATAAACATCGTCGTCAGGAATGTCGTCACGCACGGCAAGAACATTTGGATGCCCAACTGAACGAATATCTTCTCGCTGGTTCGGATAGGTTCCCGCCGCAATCACCCAGGGTTGCCACAGCGGATATTCTTTATTCACGGCAGCAAGATGTTCATCTGTGAAGCTAAGCAAAGTAATATCATCGCCATCCATCGCAAAAGCACGAGTAATCGCACTCACCGGCGGACCAGCCGGGATGTTCATGCCGACAATGGTACCGTCCTGAATCGCATTGGCGGTCGCACCATAACCCATGTAGGCAACGTTAAAGCGTGACTGATAGTCGATACCAAGACTGTTGAGGATATGAATTCCGCTTCTCTCTGCACCAGAGTTTCTGGCACCGATAACAAAACGTTGCCCATCCAGTGTGTCGAGGTCCATGATTGTTCCATCGACAACGAGCTCTTTAAGCAACACGAAGTGTTCAACGTTATTCCACAAGGCAGCAACACTGCGAAGATGGACTTGCGGGTTTTTGATGGGCCCACCACCATTCCATGCCCACGCTGCAAATATGCCTTGCAACAAGGCAAACTGCGCCTGGTTATCCCGCAACAGCTTTATGTTCTCCATTGATCCGGCAGAACTGATCGCTGAGAGACTGATTCCCTGAGTTTGATGCAATTGCGACTTGGTAATTGTCGCCAGCGCCACGCCGACCGGATAATAGGTGCCACCCGAAGTGGCGGTGGTCAGAATATATGGCCTGTTCGTGGACAGGTTTTCAGTACAGGCTGTCAGTAGAAAAAGGCTGGCTGCAAGGCCAAGAGACCAACGGACATATCGTTTTTGTTGCGGACAGCTCAAGGCGCAGGAATCCTGGTCGCTTGCCAGGCGACAACCCGCCACGTGCCGTTTCGCTTCAGGAATGTCCCGGTGTTGAAGTAACTTTGTACAACCGATTCACCGGAGTCATCAGCAGGTGTCGCCACCAACCTGAATGCGACAACAGCAGTCGTACCATAAATCTGTATCTGTATGTCTTCACCGGTATAGACGGGCCCTGACGCTTCGTTTTCATCGTCTTCCGTCTTGGCAAAGCTTTGCATGATTTCCGCTTTGCTGGTTCGCGTCCCATCCGAAGACGTATACACAAGCTCATCCGCCCAGAAACGCTCATGAGCGGCGGCCTCGCCTGCTCCGGCCAGGAATTCATGCAGCATGGCGGTGATGTCATCGCCATCGGCGGCGAAAGATGTTGGCCCGACGGCCATAGTGAGAAACAAAAGCAGCGCTGGTGAAAGGCTGATTTTTTTGGCAAAGATCATTCAAATCCCCCGATCGGTTACGTACATCATAGATCAGAAAGCAGGACAAGCGGTCCGCACTTTTCTGTTCGGCAATCGCGCATTTCGCCCGCTGGGCGGGCTCCTACAGTTGCTATTTAGTATTGTAGGAGCCCGCCGCGCGGGCGATGCCACAATCAACAACGGCGCGCCTCACTCACCAATGTCTTCATTCCACAACGAAGGATTCGTCGCAATAAAATCCCGCATCATTTGCTCACATTCCGCATCATCAACAACCTCAATCGCAACCCCACGAGAACGCAAATAATCCTCCGGCCCCTTAAACGTCTGATTCTCACCAACAACGACTCGTGGAATCTCATAAAGCAAAATCGCCCCACTACACATATCACAGGGCGATAACGTTGAATAAAGCGTTGCACGTCGGTAATCGGCAGCCGTCAGACGACCGGCGTTCTCCAGACAGTCCATCTCGGCATGTAAGACCGGGCTGCCTTTTTGTACGCGTTGATTATGGCCGCGACCAACAATCTGCTCATTGAGAACCAGGACGGAGCCAATAGGAATACCACCTGCACGCTGTCCTTTGCGTGCTTCTTCCACTGCTGCTTCGAAAAATATGTCCAAATTCGCCCCTTCAGCTAATTCTGCGGCCCTTGATCCAGGAACGTCAGAACCTCGTGCGGAACGATAACAAAACTGTCTCCTGAATACTCTCAGTGATATTGCTTGCGATACTCCATCGGCATCGGCGCATAGCCACAATTTCGGCGACCGAGCCCAGCGCATGGTTTTGTTAAGGATGATCGAGTACCGCCTCGACGACCTTCGTCAGGCGCTCCCACAATTCGTGCTGCCCCGGAAGAAAATAATCCCGGCAATATTCGAAACTAGCTAATAAGCCGCTCGTACAACTCCTGATCCGTCGCCCCTTCCGTACCGAAGACCAGCACCGAGCTATCCGGTGTAATACCCAGTGCAGCCCGTGCCTCACGATCATCGGCTAATGCAACCAATGCACCAACACCTGCTACTGCGGATTCCCCGGCCTCGACCGAAGGGTCGCCCTTCTCGCCTCGTACCAGCATCCGCATGGACAAGGGCACCAGTTGTTCGGGAAGCGTTATAAAGTCATCAGCACCCGATGCCAGGATTTCCCAGGCGAGCAATGACACCTCTCCACAGGCCAGACCCGCCATCAGCGTTTCCAGCTTGCCTGCCACAACTGTCATTTCTCCAGCCATGGCACTGCGTTGCAGGCAATTGGCCTGTTCCGGTTCCACTATGATCAGGCGCGGGCGTTTTTCTCCCCAGCACTCCCAGAAGTAACCACAAACGGTTGCCGCAAGGCCGCCACAGCCACCCTGGATAAAGACATGTGTGGGGATGTGCCCGTCGAGCTGATCCACGACCTCGCTCAGCATTACCGCATAACCAGCTGTGACGTCCTTTGGAATTTCGACATAGCCCGGATAGCTGTTATCCGACACGACGATCCATTCGTTTTCCGTGGCTGCAGCAGCAACTTCTCGTACGGAATCGTCATAATTGCCACTGACCCTTATAACTGTGGCACCAAGATCGGCCATCGTCTTTTCCCGGGCACTCGAAACGTCTGCGTGGATATAAATGACGCACGCACAACCAAACAACTGCGCACCCCATGCAACAGACCGACCGTGATTCCCGTCTGTTGCCGTCGCGACTGTCAACTTAGTAACGATGTCTGCATATCTTTTCTGGAACAAGTCATCCATGGATGGCGATACGCCAGTCGCAGCCTCTATCGCTTTTATTAGTTGCTGCGCAACCGCATAGGAGCCGCCCAGCGCCTTGAAACTTTTTAGTCCAAAGCGCCCCGACTCGTCCTTGTAAAAGACTTCCCCGACGTTACAACTCGCGGCTAAGCCGGCAAGCTTATGCAGTGGCGATACACGATATCCGGGCCACTCTGAAATACCGTGGAGAGCCACTTGTGACTTCTCCAGGCTGACAATGTCACGCATGGCGTCCGTATATGAATCCTCAGGGCTTGCGAGATGATTCCGCCAATGGGAAAGCCCACTGTGCTTAAAGGTTTTTATGGGCAAGGCCGTCAGGTTCCCAGTTGTTGCTCAACAAGCGCTACCCAGTAGTTTGCACCGGTAGCCAGTATCTCGTCATTGAAGTCATAGTTCGGATTATGCAGCATGCAGCCACCGACGGAATCGGTGCCATTACCAAGAAATACGTAACATCCGGGAACGACCTTCTGCATATGCGCGAAATCCTCAGAGAAACTTCTTGGCTCACAGTTTGTATCAACCTTTTGCGGGCCGTTTACAGACAGTGCAGCGCTGGCCACCGCTTCTGTTTCGGCCGCACTGTTAACTGACACAATGAATTCGCGGCTGAAACTAAACTTACAGGCAGCCCCATACATTGCCGCTGTCGCATTGGCAATTTCCCCCAGACGTTTTTCAACCAGGGCAGTATTAGCCTCACTGAACGTCCTGCAATCTCCCTTGATAGTCACGTTACTCGGAATCACGTTGCGCGCTCCATCTGTATGAATCTCCGTAACGGAGACAACAATGGATTCAAGCGGGTTTGCTGTTCTCGACGTTATCGTTTGCAGGCTTAATACAATTTGTGCGGCAACGATTGTCGGGTCAATGCATAAATGCGGTGAGGATGCATGCCCACCCCGCCCGGCGATCTCAATCTGAAACAGGTTTTCACTGGCCATGGTCGCGCCCGGGCGCATTGCCAGAACACCTGCCTCCAATCCCGGAAGATTGTGCAGGCCGTAGCACTCAGAGGCAGGAAACCTCTTGAATAATCCATCATCAATCATGGCCTGAGCACCGAGACCGTGCTCTTCATTTGGCTGGAAAACGAAGTTCACAGTCCCATCGAATTTGCCGTGTTCTGCCAGGTAAGCCGCAGCGCCAAGCAGCATTGCACTGTGGCCGTCATGTCCGCAGGCATGCATTTTTTGCTTGTTCCGAGAGCGATATTCGAATGTGTTTTGTTCTTCAATCGGCATGGCGTCCATATCGGCCCGCAACGCAATGGCCTTACGATCCGGATTGGCGCCCTTACGCAATACTGCGACCAACCCACTTTGTCCGATGCGCTCATGAACCTCGACACCGAATTCCCGCAGAATCGAGCCAATGTAGTCAGCTGTCTCATAGACATCGAATTCGGTCTCAGGGTGACGATGCATGTGGCGGCGCCACTTTTGCATGTTTTCAACCAGATCGTTTTGTATCTTCGACATTTGTAGCGTCTTCGCTTCCTACCAGCCCATACGCTCTACCAGCCGGACGAATCGAGGATCGCCGCGAAGCGGGTCAAACTGGGCACCCTGCTTGATGTAGTGCATGAGGCTATTACGAGCTTCAAACGCTTTCTCCAGCCAATCGATCGCCTGCTCGTTATTGCCCAGACCGACATGCACGATGGCGACATGAAATGGTTCCGCACGCCCTGCAGCCTCAAGGGCGACGACCTCATCGAGAATTTCCTGCGCCTGCGTGTCACGGCTCGCAAGTCCATAGGCATAACCCAACCCACTAATAAATATCGGCGCGCGATTGGACAGTTCAACTGCCCGCTCATGCAGCTCGATCGCGGCTACATAGTCACCCATCTGTTCCCTGACCCAGCCAAGATAGAAATATAAAGACGGATCGCCAGGTGCCATGTCCAGCATCTTCTGGTATTCGACCAGTGCGTTAGCGAAATCTCTATTCAGGTAATAGGCTTGCGCAGCTGTGCTGCGCACCCCTGGAGAGAGTGGATCGAGGGCGATTGCTTTATGCGCAAGTTCCAGCGCCTCGTCGAAGCGCCCTGCCTCACCGAGCTGCCAGGAATAATGTACCAATGAACGAAGGTGTGACGAATTCAGTGCCAATGCCCTCTCTACTGCCATTTCCGCAGCAGCAGGGTCAAAATTCAGGTAATAGCGAACCCCTGCAAATGTTGCCCAGGCATCAGCCATGTTTCGGTCGAGCTCTATGGCCCTTTCTGCTGCCCTGTTGGCTTCTTCCAGGATATCCCGCGGCACGACGTAACCGAAATATGCGGCGTATTGAAGGCATGACCCAAGTCCGGACTGAGCCAGCGCGTTGTCAGGATCAACTGAAATAGCCTGGCGCATCAGATCGACACCCTGCAGCATCTCCTGCGGCCCCCACTTGTCGCAAAAATACTTGCCCTTCAGATAGAGCTCATAAGCATCCGCGTTGACCTCATGCGGCGTGGCAAGCCGGGCTTCGTCCTCCGGCGTAACTTCAATTCGGATTTGGTCAACAATTTCCCGGGTTACATCGGCATAAAGCGCCAGAATATCTGTCAATTCCCGATCAAAATTGTCCGCCCACACGTGACTGTCGCTACTAGCGCTAATCAATTGCGCAGTAACCCGCACGGTGTTACCTGAGCGTAGTACTGATCCTTCGAGAACAGCATCGACGCCAAGCTCCTGACCAATTTCCGGCACGGATTTTCCCGACTCGAGATATGTCATGGCCGATGTTCTGGATATAACTCTCAGCGCCTTAATCTTGGACAACTCCGTGATCAAAGCTTCGTGCAGTCCCTCTACAAAGTAGGCCTGCTCTGGATCATTCATCAGGTTATCGAGTGGCAGTACGACCAGCGATCTGATCTGCACCGTCCCGGAGTCTGGTGCCTCCTGACCCCAGTCGAGACTCCACAGCCAAACGAGCAACACAATGCCCACGCCACCGTATATAAAAACATCGCCGCGCCGCCGCGATGTTGGTGTGTCGGCATTCGATGTTTCTAGTTTAATACCCTCTGGTGTCAACTCCAACGCCCAGGCAAGAACCATTGCGACAGGGAAACCTGCCGCCAGCAATACGAACACCAAACGACTGGTCCAGTCGGGTAAGGGCATAAACGACATGAACATGTCGACCACCTGCAACACTACCCAACTTACGATGATGTAAATTGCGGCAACCCTGTAAACGTTGCGTCGCTTGAGCTCCGAGAAAAAAGACATATAGCCTGAACCCTGAAATGGTGCGACGATGATACAGGCAGGTACCGAACCCGGCAATTGCACAATTATAGAAAAGGCCCACGGTTTCGTGGGCTTTTTCTTGTGACGCTCACAAAGACGTCGTGTCAGGTTTGAACGAGACTTTACGCCTTATTTTTTCTTTTACGTTGTCTCCTGGATACAAGTAACGCAATCATTGCGATAACAGCCAGCAATGCAAGAGCCGGATATTCAATTGCATAGACAATCGGCGTCAGTACTGCCCTGACGATGGCGCGCAACCAGTCACGATCAGCGATGAAATCTGCTAACGGTGGCGAGTACTTGTAGTAAAACGCAACGATCGCGCGACCAGGACGGTTGGTCAACAGGAAGCTGTCACGAAAATACCTGAGGCTATCCAGATGCGGGTCAAGCGCAGAGCCGTAGGCCGCCGTCGCGATGAAACATCCGCCGGGTCCGATAGAACCGATTTCCAATCCCCCAAAATCGATTTCCTCACAATTGGAAAAGTCACCGGCAACCTCAGTTGTATCGGTCAGGTCATTTGCTGGAAAATAGTCCACATCACTCGTCGAAACAGAGACGGCCATTTGATATTCCACCGCGGTGTAGTTTTGGAACGAATCGGAGGTAATACTCAAAGATACGAATTCACCCGCACCTACTGCAGCGATTTCGCATACATCGGATCCCGATTGAGCGCACCTGGCATCATCGAAACGAATGTTGGCTCCTACGACTGGCGCCTGAACGAATGACACAATGACGTTGCGCGCCGCGTCGGGCCCCATGTTGTGAACCTGGATTCTCCCCTCGTAGGGCTTTATCGAGTCGCACGACGCGAAGATGCCGCCAACCCAAAGGACATTAGAAAACGCGTTGAGATCCACGCAACGCTCTATACCGTTTTGACGTACTCCCGCTCTTGCCTCATTATTGTCATCGTTGCTTTCCCCGTTGAATTCAGAGATTGCAGTATTGACTATGCATGCAGGCGGCTGCGGGTCTGTAACCACCGCGGGCACAACGAGTGTCGCGTCGGCTCCGGCACCGATGTTACCGATCAACCACTCGCCGGTTGCAGGATCATAGTCGCCAACGCTCACAAATGCGGCGGTACCGGCCGGAATCTCCATTTCAGGTGGCAGCTGATCCTGAATAACGACATCAACGGCAGTCTCATCTCCGATATTGCTGACCCACACGGTAAACTCGACCGGTTCATCCGCCGCCGGATAGACGTTATTGACTGACTTCCCGACTGCAATGTCCGGCTCAGCCATCGCCACCGCAAATGGTAATCCGATAAGAATAACTAAACTGATAAATGATCTCATAGTGCTATCTCCCCTGGCACGATTGAATGGTGTGCCGCAGGACGCACTCTGGCGCATGGTGTCGATTCGGGCCTGAGGATGCCCTGATATTTAGGTGATGAACTTATGTAGGGCATCAATCAAATAGAGCTTAAGCCCACTGCCCGACTTCCCATGTCACTACCGCACCTGGCCTGGCTGCTTGGGCCTGACTATTTTTTTTCAACCCGTGGAAAACACGGATATTTGTACGTGAATCCATTCCCTAATATGGTCAGAGAATGAAGGGGAAGGAACGGCTGCCGGCTTACTCACAACCTGCTGTCAACCGTTGTCGATAACGCGCGTTGTTAAAGAGTCTTCCCTGGAAATAAAATGATCTCAATCTCTCCTGCCATCAACTGGCTTCGGCTACTGCCGATTATGCTGGTACTCCTCAGTGCCTGCGGCGGGGGCAGCAGCAGCGCCCCGGTTCCACCACCCACACCGCCTGTAGTGATCACGGATAGCGTTACGCAACATGCATTTGTAACCGATCACTTCAGTGGCTCGCAGAATTGCTCCTTTTGTCATGATGGATTGCAGGATGCCGGCGGCAATGACGTCTCCATCACTGTGGACTGGCAGGCCACCATGATGGCCAACAGCGCCCGCGACCCACTGTGGCGCGCCAAGGTCGCCAGTGAAGTAAAAAGAAATCCCGCATTGCAGGAAGAAATCGAAACAACGTGCGGACGCTGCCATGTGCCCATGGCCAGCACCGAAGCGGAATTTGCCAGCGTCAGTGCAACATTGTTCGGTGATGATGGGTTGTTACATCCTGACAACCCCTTGTTTGATGCCGCCAATGAAGGCGTCAGCTGCACGCTTTGTCACCAGGTTGAAGATTTGCCCACGCTGGGCACAGACGAGGGTTTTTCCGGCAACTTCTCCATCCCGTTTGATTTTGGAATTAGTCGCCTGCTATTTGGACAGTATGCCAATCCGCTGCCGATGCCGATGCAGAACCAGGTTGGCTTCACACCGGTCGGGAGTGCACATGTTTCGTCTTCTGAACTCTGCGCCACCTGCCACAACCTGAGTACCGAGGTTGTCGATGCACAAGGAAACGTGACCAGCCAGCTGTTTCCGGAACAGATGGTTTACACGGAGTGGGAAAACAGTCAGTTCGAGGCAACCGAGAGCTGCCAGGACTGCCACATGCCGGTCGTCCCAGGCGATATGACGATATCTACCCGCCCATTCAACGGCCTGCCACGCCGACCTGGATTCGCCGAACATACTTTCCTCGGCGCTAACACCTACATGTTGGATATCCTGGGGCAGAACGCGCAGGAACTTTTCATCACTGCGACCGGCTTCGACAATGCAGTCACCGCAACGCGAACGTTTCTGGCCAGCGCGGCAAGCCTGACTCTGGAAAATCCAATGCGTGTTGGCGATGATCTTGATTTCACAGTTCGATTAACAAACCTGAGCGGCCACAAATTTCCAAGCGGCTATCCATCTCGCCGGGCATGGCTGCACGTCACTATCACGGATGCGTCCAACGTTGTCGTTTTTGAGTCTGGTGCCATCGATGCCATGGGCAAGATCAGCGGCCTGGAAAGCGACAACAATCCAGCCGGTTTTGAGAGCCATTACGATGTCATTACCAGCGCGGATCAGGTTCAAAGCTACGAAACCATCATGCAAAATCTCGCCGGTGACCTTACCTACACCTTGTTGGAAGCGGCTACCTACCGAAAAGACAATCGCCTGTTACCCGCCGGCATGGACAAGTCGTCCGTACCATCGACCATTCAACCGCGCGGTGACGCGATGACGGATGCGGATTTCGTTGGCGGCAGTGACCAGGTGCACTATCAGATCAGCGGATTACCGGCAGGCAGTTACACCATCGATGCGCAGCTGAATTACCAGACAATGGCCTACGGATTCGGGCAGGACCTGTTCAATGACGTAGATGAACCGCGGGTTGCCCTGTTCAAGGATCTGGATGACCAGGCACGCCTGCGCTTCGAAACGGTTAGCAGCGACTCACAAGACATAAATTTCTGACCCGCCAGACCGGCCAGCAGTAATAGCAAGACCAGGGCGGCGAGCCTGGCTCGCCGCTTTTTTTTGCGGCGGCAAGCTTATGGGACTTTACGTATTTGCGCTTGAGAGAAGAGCAACGCAGAGATCCTGACGTGTTCCAGCGTCCGTTGCCGCATCAAGTGATTGCCGCGCTTCTCAATTCGACCATTTGACTATGGCCTCATCGAATACCGACGACATGGTGTCCAGCAAGTCCTCGTCGGAATGAACCAACGGGTCATCGACCGCATCGGCCACTCCGAGCATCGTCACTAACCCAAGGGCGGACACCCACGCTGTGAAAGCAAGTTTGCGCATGCGCTTACGCTGCGCTTTGTTCGCCGAGCTATCCGCAATTTGTGCTTCGAGCACATCGAACAAATGACGTGTGCTTGGATTAATTTCTTTCCGGATCGTGTCCTGGTCCAGCCCCGCTCCGGTACCCCGGTACAGTTGCGACTGGCAATAAACGAACCGGAACGCGTCAAGCCGTCCTCTGTAGTGATCGTAGAAAGCACGGATTAATGTACCGAGCGATTTCTTGCCAGAATCAACTTCCTTGATGGCAACTACCAGCGCTTCAATCTCATTATCGACCAGCGCCGCGACCAGGCTGCGTGCCAGTGCTTCCTTGGAGGGAAAGTAATGATAGAGAGCCTGCTTGGTCATTCCCAGGTCTCCCGCGACTGACGCAAGAGTAACGGCGTCGGCACCACCCTGCAGCAGAAGCGTCTGAGCGGTTGCGAGGATTTCCTGCCTTGCTTGCTCATGTTTGCGTTCGACGCGGACAGAGCGTTGTCTCATTGCAGTCTTCTGTTTGCTCATTCCATCCTCTTTTCTACCGTTGTCTGTTTATTTTAACTATGTTAACCTTTTTTGCAAATATACGACAAACGCGATATTCCATCGATTGCGGAGTTAATGCCATGCCTGTCGAAACCGCCACCCTGACCCTTGAAAACCCCGTATTCCACACTTACCTGATCGCCGCAAGCATCATGCTCCTGAAACTGATGATTCAGCCATGGATAACGGTCCAACGCATGCTCAAAGTGGGTGCCGGCTACCGCAGTCCCGAAGATGCAAAGCAAAGCCCGATCAACCCCAGGCCACGCGAAGGACAACTGGACACTGATGAATATGTCGATCGCTCCCGCCGCATGAACCTCAACGATCTTGAAAGCATCCCGGGCTTCCTCGCCGCAGGATTTCTGTTTGTACTGGTTGGACCACCATTGTTGCTGGCGCAGGTTTTGATCTGGACTTACGTCGGCTCACGTGCCGCACACTTCATCGCCTACTCCACCGCCCAGCTGCACGACATTCGCGCTTTCTGCTGGACATGGAGCTCTCTGGCGGTGATTGGTATGGCGGGTTATGTGCTGATGCAGGCGTTGTAGGACGATCGCGGCTGGAAGCACACTGTAATCAGTTGCATAAATAGTGACTTACGTCAAAAGGTTACGACGACAATACCACTAGAATACGCAAACGACGGTAAACTGGTTCGCTGCAGTCAAATTCTGACTAAGGGTGTTGAAAAAAATGAATTCCAGCCTCCCCGCAAGCCTGGCGTGCCTTTTATTGCTGAGCGCAACATCACATGCACAGTCGATTCAGGAGTGGTTAGACGAGAACTGCGAGACCTGTGTCGAGCAGATGTCTTCAGGAACCGGCGCCTACATTCTGGAAAAAGGCGAAGAAGCCCTTATCGGCCGTGCCTGGTTGACGCAGCATGCTGAAAGCTCGATCGATATTCAGTACTTCATCTGGAGCACCGATAACATCGGTACACTTGCCGCAGAATCTCTGCTTACGGCTGCGGAGCGAGGCGTCCTGGTTCGTGTTCTGGTTGATGACATAACAATCGAAGCAGAAGACCAGACACTGCTGCTGTTATCGGCCCATCCCAACGTACAAATTCGCATTTACAACCCAAAGCTGTCCGTTGGCGTAGGCTTTTGGCGCGGCCTCGTCAATGCGTTGACGCAGTTTCGCGGCGTCAATCAGCGTATGCACGACAAGACAGCAATATTCGACGGCGTTGCCGGAATTACCGGTGGTCGCAATATGGCGGACGAGTACTTCGACTATAACCAAAACTATAATTTCCGCGATCGTGACATATTACTTCTTGGCTCTGCAGTTACACAGATGCGGGAAAACTTCGATGAATTCTGGGAAAGCGAACTGGCAGTGCCGGTCGAAGCAATTTCCGATGACGCGACCCGGCAATTAACCGACACAGATATAGCGGCCAAAGCCGAACAACTGCACGAGTACGCGAACGATACAGTGAACTTCGAACCGCAAGTCCGTGCAGCGATCGACAACATTTCACAACAATTTCCGAAGCTACTACAGAACATGTCCTGGCAAGACGTGTCCTTTATAAGCGACGTCCCCGGAAAAAATGACGGTGCGTCCGGATTGCGGGGTGGCGGTGAGTCGACGACGCAGCTTACTGCCGCACTTAGCGAAGCCAGGGAGTCCGTACTAATCCAGTCACCTTACCTGGTAATGCCAAAGGGTGGCATCGAACTGCTCTCTGAACTTAACAGTCGTGGCGTCCGTATCCGTATCTCGACCAATTCATTGGCATCGACGGACAATATCCCTGCATTCAGTGGCTATCACCGACAGCGCGTTCGCCTGCTACAGGCCGGCGTCGAACTGTTCGAGTTCAAGCCACATCCAGGAATACAAACGGCACTCATCGAGCGTTACCCACGCATTGCAGAAAACAATCCCGTATTTGCCTTACATGCCAAAAGCATGGTGATCGATGGCAAAACTATATTTATTGGCACATTCAATCTTGACCCCCGCTCCGCCAATCTGAACACTGAAGTGGGTGTATTGATCGAGAGCCAGGCACTAGGCGAACAACTCACGGCGGCTATAGAACGCGACATACGCGCCGAAAACAGTTGGCAGACGACGCGCAAATATGCACCGGACTACGAAGTTCCACGCAGCAAGCGACTGCAACTAGGTCTTTTCAACCTGCTACCGATCGAACCAGTACTCTAATTAGGGGGACAGTGACCTTAACTAGCACGCCGAGAAGCAATAGATAGGGTCACTGTCCCTCTAATTGCACTAACGACCCGACTAATGACGGAGACTCAGAGCCGGATCAGGTTAATGCCAACGGGTACCGCCGACACTCATATAACCATGATCACCGATTGGTACGCCGACGCTCAATCCAACACCGACATTTCCCGAGCATCCACCGATCAAGAGGCTTACCAGCAGCAACGAGACCAACGAAGTTTTTCTGATTAAAACGCGTATCATCATAGTCTCCTTAGCTAGATCGCCCATTTTCTTAACACCAGTAATGCGCCTGACGGGTCAGCAACCAAAGCAATGCGACCTTCCCGAAAATCGGCAGAAGGTGCGAGCAGCAATGTGCCGCCCAGTTGCACGGCCAATTCTGCCGCGGCTGCGGGATCCTCAACACCGAAGAACGTCATCCAGGCGGGTTTCCACTCATCAACCGGATTTTTCAGTATGCCCCCGTCTGTCCGACCATGCGTGCCCAACACCACGAATTCTCCGCCACGCCGTTCAATGGTTTTCGCATCGTAGCCGACAACAGATTTATAAAAGGACGTTGCCGCAACAGCGTCGCTTGTGTGCAATTCGCTCCAGACTGCCCGACCAGGAGCCGCTGCAGTAGTTTTGTCATCCGGATCGCCAATCGCACTTCTGGCCAGCCCGAGAACAGCGCCCTGTGGATCGATGATCGCTGCAACCCGACCAAATGGTACATCTCGTGCGTTCACAACGACCTGCCCACCGGCGGCTGTGCTCGTGGCGACGGAATCATCCACGTTAGCGACAGATACAAATGGCAACCATCGCGATATCTTGCCGCCATCAGCTTGCGACTCAATCGGCATTAGCCCGGCAACATAGGCGTTGCCTGACCGCGCAATTACGTATCCCTTACCCCTGACATTCGCCCCTTTTTCGAAGGACCAACCAAAAAGTCCACCATAGAACTTCCGGGCAGCATCGATGTCTTCAGTTATCAGATCATGCCAGATGAATTTTCCGATTAACGGTTCATCGGAAAACGACATGCCAGACAATTCGGGTCGACCCGCTGTTGTACAGGCCGCGAGGCCGGATAACACCAGCACGACAGAAAGGAAAAACTTGGCTTTCATAAGCTCCACGCAGATTTCTTCATTGATTACCGGAGGACTATACCGCGTCAGAAAAAAATAGGGAAAGTTAAAACCGGGTCAGTGCACCGGTTACCAGCGCCTCACACTACCCGTATCGATATGCACAAAATCGGATTTTTTGTAATAGCCAACCCCGCCGCGTTGCAACGAGATAGCCGCATCTCGCAGGTCAGTCGTACTGACGCCTCGCAGGCGAACGTCAATTGCATTACCAAGCAGGTGCTGGCTGTTCTTCGCCACTCCGCTGCTTTTGCTGCGTAGCATCTCATTGGTCGCCGGCGAGCGATAAGCTGAGATAACCTCAAACGCGCCACCGCCACCCAATGATTCGCGAACATCGTAAATCAGGTCCAGCAGTGCCGGGTCAATTACAAGCTGCTCACCGTTGCGAAAATCCGCCAGGAAAGTGTTTATCTCCGCGAGTGCCGAATCGACATATTCACCGTCAACAGCATAAATCACCTGCAGGTTTCGCTGTGTATGCGTGTGATAGAAGGATAGCTGTCGCTGCTCAGCAACGGCGGCCCCGCTCACCTGCCCGCCCAGGCCGACCAACAATGCTGACGCCAGCACTGTCGAAACCACCACATTACGAATTTTGTTTAGTTTGCTCATAGCTCGGCTATCATACCCGTTCATTCAATCCCATCTTGTGACAGGACCGCGAATATATGTCTTTTAGCGTCAAACCAGTGATTATTTTCATGCTCCTGACCGTGCTGCCGGTCAATATCACCACCGCTGAAGAGGACAGAGAGGCACTTCGCATTGCGGTCGAGAACCTCCTGCAAGCAGGCCAGCTCCATATCGGCGACGTCGATATAGCATCTGGCGAGCTGCTGGCCGAATTCTATGAGCGACGGGATTATGCACCGGTGTGGGCCGCAAATGACAAGGTAGCCGAGCTGCTCCAGCTAATCATGGCAACCGAGAAAGATGGGCTGGATCCGTCTGACTACCACCTTGACGCTGTTCGGGACATTCAATCATCACTCACTGCCGGTCGCATCAACACAGCAGCAGAAATCACAGACGCTGACCTGATTTTGACAGACAGCTTGATAAGACTCGGTTATCACCAGCGTTTCGGCAAAGTGAACCCCTACTCACTTGACCCGCACTGGAATTTTCGCCGCGAGCTAAACGGCAAGAACCCGGCTGTCTCACTCCAGGAAGCATTTGATGCAGACTCCTTTGCAGGATACCTGGAAACCGTATTTCCTCGCGGTTGGGTTTACATGCAACTGCGCGATGGACTCGCACGCTATCGGGAGATTGAGGCAAGAGGTGGCTGGCCAGAGATTCCGGACGGGCCGACGTTACGACCGGGCGCCGCGGACTCGCGTCTCGCAACCTTGCAGCAAAGGCTCACAATTAGCGGTGATATGGAAAACGCGCAATCCTCTGCACCGATCACCGAATATGACGAAGCGCTTCAGACTGGTGTACGCCGTTTTCAGAAACGACACGGCCTTGATTCGGATGCCATTATCGGTCCGGCGACGATTAAAGCGTTAAATGTCTCAGCCGAACAGCGCGTCAGGCAACTCGAAATTAATCTTGAACGTGCACGCTGGGTTCTTGATGATATCGAAGACGATTTTGTACTGGTCAACATCGCCGGCTTTCGCGTCTACCTGATGCGCGACCGGAAAATTGCCTGGGAATCCAAAGTACAGGTTGGTAAAACCTACCATCAGTCCCCGGTCTTCCGCGACGAAATGAAATACCTGGTTTTCAATCCTACCTGGACCGTACCGTACAGCATTGCATCGAAAGAAATGTTACCAGCGATACAGGCTGACCCGGAGTACTTCCAGAAACGCGATTTCGATGTCAAAAACCGCAATGGTGAACTGATAGATCCAACAACCGTCGACTGGTCATCTGTTACGCGACGTAACTTCGGTTACACGCTTGTGCAAAGGCCAGGACCCGCAAACGCGCTCGGCAGGGTTAAATTCATGTTCCCGAACAAGCACGCAGTCTACCTGCACGACACACCAAGCAAATACCTGTTCGAAAAATCTGAACGGGCCTTCAGTCATGGCTGTATCAGGGTGGAACACCCATACGAATTCGCCGAGATTCTGCTCGGCCCCGACTGGGATCAGGACAGGATAAAAGCAACACTGGATACTAAAGAAATCACAACCGTTTCAATGCCGAAATCACTGCCCGTCTTGCTGTTGTACTGGACGGCTGTGGTCAGCCAGAACGGTGACGTATTTTTCTACAACGACGTGTATCAGCGCGACCAGAACATTTCCGCAGCGCTTGATGAGCCGTTCAGGATCGAGCTACCGGATAGCTAGTCAATCAACGATATATAGGCGGTGAGTTAGAGGGACAGTGGCCCTAATCAGACCGGCTATTCATCCTCGTAAGTCTTGAATACACAACTTCTGGCAAACTCCGTCGCTTCGTTTGCGGTCCAGTCACCCTTGGATTTGTCGACCATGTTTTCGCACCATGCGTCACTCCCTACCTCGGGTTCACAGGCAGTCAATGACACACTGCAGAGCACGATCGGCAATACCAATCGGAATACCATAAACAATTTAGTCAAGGTTGGGTTTCCAAAGCCAGGTGGCACAGATCAATTTTACTGAACGATAGGATCATGACACTCAGCGTCTTGTGTCTGCAGGTGTATTGGTCAACGCTGAATATTTTGCGCCACGATAGGTTCTTCGGGAAGAAAACGATCAACAATCAATCCGGTAAGTGCCAGCACGAACAATACGATGAGCGCACAGTTGAGCTTACCTGCGGTTTTGTCGCCTGCCGATCGGCCACTATCCACTTTGCTTTCTTTCTTAATGCCATCCGGAGTAATTTCATAGGCCCACGAAAAAATGATAATCAGTGGGAAACCGACTGCCAGTAATACCAAAATTAATTTACCAACCCACCCCGGAATGTGGAGAAGGGATACACCGACATCCGTGACCTTGAGGATGATCCAGCTCGCGATTACATAGAGTAATCCGACGCGGAATACATTGCGGCGTTTTAGCTCGGAGAAGACGGACATATCGACTCTATTCTTCTGCACGGGGCAGACATAATAACGCAAAACGGCGGTAGGGCAATGGTCATTAACTTTCGTCGCGTACTATTGATTTGACCTACAATGCCGGCGTTGCTACGGAAGAATGAAATGGATATGCCAGATTGCATTGTTGTCACTACTCTCGCGGACGAATTCGCGAATGAAATCGAACGCCTTGCCAATTTTCCGATAAAAATAAAAGCGTGTACCTCGGGAAAACAGGCACTTGCAGAATACACTTGCGAAACTGCTCTATTTGGCAGTCCGGACATGATCGCCGACATACTGCCGAGGATGCCGACCATAGACTGGGTCCAGTCTTCCTGGGCAGGTGTCACACCGCTCATGGCGCTTGATCGTCGCGACTATGTCCTGACGGGTATAAAGGATGTATTTGGCGCACAAATGTCGGAATACGTTATTGGTTATTTACTGGCGCACGAGCTGAAGGTGCTGCAACGCATGCATGAACAGCGCGAACACAACTGGTTCAGAGGCCACTCCGGCACGCTCGAGGGAAAACGTATGGGGATCATGGGCACGGGCTCAATCGGTCAGCATATCGCCAGGACTGCGAAGCGCTTTGGCGTCAAGGTAACCGGCCTGAGTCGCTCGGGTACAGCATCGCCTGATTTCGATAATGTTCTACCGGTCAATGAGTTAGGAACGTTTCTTGAAGATTTAGATTATCTCGTGGCGACCTTGCCGCGGACCGCAGAGACCAACAACCTCCTGGATGCCGATGCGCTGGCACAGCTTCCCGCACACGCCTACTTTGTCAACGTTGGCCGTGGCAACGTGGTGAGTGACGAAGCCCTTATGGATGCGCTGCGAAATAACCGCTTAGCCGGCGCAGCACTGGATGTCTTCGACGAAGAGCCAGTACCACAGGACAGTCCGCTCTGGGATACAACAAACCTGTCAATTACCGCCCACATCTCCGCAATTAGTCATCCGTTGCTTATCGTGCCTGTTTTCGTTGAAAATTATCGCCGTTACGTTAATGGACAACCACTCCAGTATGTTGTCGATTTTGCTACAGGCTATTAAATGAATTCGAATCCGAACAAACCTTACGGAACCGGTGATGCCTCTTTCCAGGCAGCAGGCGGTCAGGCAGGCCTGCGACAGCTCGTCGATATGTTTTTTGACCGTATGGGCGCAGACGAACGCTTTGCCACAATTTATGCGATGCATCCACCGGACAAGGAAGTATCCCGCGACAAGCTATTTCGATTTCTTTGCGGCTGGCTGGGCGGACCAAAACTGTACAACGAAAAATATGGTGCCATCGGAATTCCCAGGGTCCATGCGCACCTGACAATTGCAACGCCGGAGCGTGACCAGTGGCTTACCTGCATGACCGAGAGTGTTGCAGAACAACCGTTCGACGCTGACTTCAAAACGTACCTGATGGAACAGTTGTTTGTCCCGGCAGAAGCCGTCCGGCGCCGCTGCGCGGCTGCTCAGCAAACCCCTTAAAAGGAAAAATAAATGTTTGATTCCGGGCAAGTTGGCGCAACGGTAATCCTCGCCGTAACAATCCTGACCAGCCTCTTGGGCATGTACAGAATGCCGCAGGTTATCGATCGATGTTTATTTCGACCGTATTTTTTCCTGCGCAAAAAGCAGTACGACACGATTTACATGAGTGGCTTTGTGCATGCCGATCTCGGCCACCTGCTATTCAATATGTTTACCTTCTTTTTCTTCGCCTTTCCGATGGAACGTTACATCGGGACGACGCGTTTTCTTATCTTGTATTTTTTCGGCCTGGTGGCGAGTCATTCGTGCACGTACTTCAAGCATAAGGACAATGCTGAGTATGCGTCGCTGGGGGCGTCAGGTGCCATCTCGGCGGTGTTGTTCGCCTATATCGTCTATTTCCCAACGACGACGCTGATGATTATTCCAATCCCGGTGCCGATTCCGGCATGGTTGTTTGCGGTGGGCTATGTAGGCTACTCGTACTGGGCGTCAATCCATTCGCACGGTCGAATTAATCATGATGCGCATCTTTGTGGTGCGATTAGTGGGCTGGTGTTTGTAGCGATGATCGATTTTGCGGCGTTTGGGCGATTGTTGGCTATATTTGCGTAGCCAATGAATGGCAGCATCGCCCGCTGGGCGGGCTCCTACAGATACTAATTAGAACTGTAGGAGCCCGCCCAGCGGGCGATGCGCAAAATCAGATAGCTTAATACCCCTCCACCCCACGCATATCCGGCAGCTGGTGCGCGATACCCTTATGACAGTCAATACAGGTCTTCTCGCCACTGGCCAAAGAGGTGGAATGCTGGTCCGATGCTCTGGTGCTTTGCGCGGTGAAATCCATGAAATCCAGGTCATGACAGTTACGGCATTCCAGTGAGTCATTAGCCTCGAACCTGGCCCACTCCTTCTCTGCCATCTCTCTGCGGTGCGCAACAAATTTTTCACGTGTGCTGATGGTTTGGAAAATCTTTCCCCACACTTCTTTGGAGGCCTGCGTCTTTCGCGCAATTTTTTGCGTCCAGTTATGCGGCACATGACAATCGGGGCAAGTCGCTCTTACACCAGATCGGTTCGTGAAGTGAATTGTCTCGCGCAGTTCCTCGTAAACATTGTTTTCCATTTCGTGGCAACCGATACAAAACTCTTCGGTATTGGTCACCTCCAGCGCGGTATTGAAGCCACCCCAGAATATGATGCCGGCGATAAAACCACCCAGTGTTAGTGCACCGATACTGTAATGAACACTCGGACGACCGATATCCCGCCAGATTTTGCGAAAGTATTGCATTTTATTCTTTCTCGCCGTCGACGGCCCGTATCTCGAGCAACTCATCCATATCCTGGAAATCGTTCTCGGGAATATCGCGGGTGGCGGTCTGGGTTACATGACACTGGATGCAAAAATAACGTCGCGGTGAAACTTCTGCGAGGAAGTTGCCATCCCGGTTCATGTAATGGGTAACACTGATCATCGGTGCCTGGCTTTCTTCAGTGCGGCGCCTGGCATGGCACGACATGCATTTGTTTACCTGCAGGTTTATTTCATAGCCACGCGTATCGTGCGGAATCAGTGGCGGCTGCATCGGATAATTACGCTGTGTTTTGATGTCACCATCAACGACCTGCGGAATCGGCTTGGGCGTAGACTGCTCATCTATCGGCGTGCCATCGCGCAGCGTTGCGATCTCGTCAGCTGCTACCGCTCCAAGGAACAGCGAGATGCCGAGGATGAGAAAGGTAATTACGCTTGTTTTCTGTTTCATCTTGAGCTCCCTTATGCTTTGACCACTTTGACCGCACATTTCTTGTAATCGGTCTGTTTGGACAGTGGATCGGTGGCATCAAGCGTCACCTTGTTAACCAGCCTGGCTGCATCGAACCAGGGCATGAATACGAGGCCTGTGGGTGGTCGGTTTCTGCCGCGGGTTTCCACGCGCGTCCTGACCTCGCCTCGCCTCGAAATTATCCTTACCTCATCGCCGCGACGCAGACCGCGCTCCAGCGCATCGTCGGGGTGAATATAGAGCAGCGCATTTGGCATCGCGCGATGCAACTCAGGCACACGTCGGGTCATTGATCCGGAATGCCAGTGCTCGAGCACCCTGCCCGTGCTCAGCCACAGGTCGTACTCATCATCCGGGCTCTCCGGTGGCGGCTCGTAGGGCAACGCAAAAATGATCGCCTTGCCATCCGGTTTGCCGTAGAACTCAAAGTCTTTGCCTGGCTTAACATAGGAGTCGTATCCTTCCCTGAAACGCCAGCGCGTCTCCTTGCCATCGATCACCGGCCAGCGCAGGCCACGTGTCTGGTGATAAACCTCATATGGCGCGAGATCATGCTTTCTGCCACGACCAAACTCGGCATATTCCTCGAACAGGCTTTTCTGCACGTAGTAGCCGAAATACTCCGACTCATTGTTACCGTGATCGGGGCTGATCTCCGAGAGCGGATAACGATTGGCATGCCCGTTGGCAAACAGAACTTCGTAGAGCGTCTTGCCACGATGCTCGGGTGATGTATCCAACAACTCTTTAGGCCAGACTTCGTCCGTCGTGAATCGCTTGGAAAACTCGATAATCTGCCAGGTGTCAGAACGCGCCTCGCCTGGCGGCTCGATCATCTGGTACCAGCTCTGCGTGCGACGCTCGGAGTTGCCATAAACACCTTCCTTCTCGACCCACATGGCAGTCGGCAGGATCAGGTCAGCAGCTTCGGCCGTTACCGTCGGATAGGGATCGGAGACAACGATGAAGTTGTCCGGATTCCTGTATCCCGGGTAAGCCTCTTCATTCGTGTTGGCTGCAGCCTGCATATTGTTATTGCACTGCACCCAGTAAGCGTTGATGTCGCCATCTTTGAGCTTGCGGTTTTGCAATACGGCATGGAAGCCCGGTTTGCCAACGATGGTTCCCGCAGGCAATCGCCAGATCTCTTCCGCAATTTTGCGATGTGCTTCGTTCGCGACCACCATGTCTGCCGGCAAGCGATGCGCAAAGGTACCAACCTCGCGGGCTGTACCACAGGCTGATGGTTGTCCGGTCAGGCTGAACGGGCCGCTACCCGGCGTTGAGATTTTACCGGTCAGGAGATGAATATTGTAGATCAGGTTGTTACACCACACGCCGCGGGTGTGCTGGTTGACGCCCATGGTCCAGTAAGAGACAACCTTGCGATCCGGGTCGGCATAGAGCGCGGCAAGCTCACGCAATTTCTCGACGGATACTCCGCTGAGTTTCGACACCGATTCCACGTCATAGTCGCTGACAAACTCCGCGAACTCGTCAAAGCTCATTGGCTCTGAGCCACCACTGTTCGGGTTGGCTGCCGCCTTTTGCTTCGGATGATCATCGCGAAGCCCGTAACCGATGTCTGTAACACCACGCCTGAAATTCGTGTGCTTGTTGACGAAGTCGTGGTTAACACTGCCAGTCTTGATGATGTAGTTAGCGATGTAATTCAGAATCGCAAGATCGGTCTGTGGCGTGAACACCATGCCCACATCTGCCAGGTCGAAACAGCGATGTTTAAATGTCGACAGCACCGCTACTTTCACGTGCGATGCGCTGAGTCGCCGATCGGTGACCCGCGTCCACAGGATCGGATGCATCTCTGCCATGTTGGAGCCCCACAGCACAAATGCGTCGGCCTCTTCGATGTCATCGTAGCAACCCATCGGTTCGTCGATGCCGAATGTACGCATGAACCCGCCCACTGCGGACGCCATGCAATGCCGCGCATTGGGCTCCAGGTTGTTTGAGCGGAAACCGGCTTTCATCAGTTTCAGGGCGGCGTAGCCCTCCATCGCTGTCCACTGGCCCGAACCGAACATGCCAACCGAGGTCGGCCCCTTGTTCTTTATGGCAGCCTTGAATTTGTCAGCCATGACGTCGAAGGCCTCATCCCAGCTTACCGGGGTGAAATCGCCTTCCTTGTGGTACTCACCGTCGCGCTTGCGCAGCAATGGGGTCTTCAGGCGATCCCGGCCATACATGATCTTGGAGAGGAAGTAGCCCTTGACGCAGTTAATGCCTTTATTAACCGGCGATTCGATGTCGCCGTGAGTCGCGACAACCTTGCCATCCAGTGTCGCAACATTGACCGAGCAACCGACGCCACAAAAGCGGCATGGCGCCTTGTTCCAGGAAAGGCGGGTAATGTCCTCTCCCGTAACTACGTTGCTGGCCATGGCCGGCACTGAAACACCTGCAACACCCGCCGCCGCCGCAATGGCATTGGCCTTCATGAACTCTCGTCTGCTGACTGTCATTGAAATATCGTCCCCGGGTTTCATTGTTCCGCACCGGCATACTCGTGATACACGGGTGCCACTGCAATTATGGAATCTACCTGCTCGAGTGTGGTCATTACATCCGCCAGTTCACGGACATCTTGTGCTTCGGCCGTCACGACCAGCTTGCCTGATTGCCCGGCATGAACTTCAAGTCCGGACATCGAATTGATGACTTCTATAACCTGATCCGCATGCTCCGGTTTCGTACTAACCACGAAGCTCGCTACGTGATATTCACCTTCAGCCATGAGCAACTGCCTTTAGTGCGTCTTGCGGACATGCGGCGATACAAGCACCACAGCCCGTACAAACGTCCTGATCAATAAGGGGAATGGCAACGGCGCCAGGTTGCGGCCGAAAACGGATGGCGTCGACTCCGCATGCGTCACCACATGTCTGGCAAACCACCTGCCGTTTGGCCAGGCAATTGTCTGTAAGCCGCAGTTCCAGTCGCCACGGTGGCTGGAGCTCATGCAGCAATGCGCCTTCTGCACAACTATCGATACAGCGCGAACAAAAAGTGCATTCACCCTGCCGGAAATCCACCTCCGGATAGCCAGCAGATCCTTTGATAACAATGCGTTGCGGGCAGATTTCAATACACTCACCACAACTCGTGCATTGCTCCGCAAACAGCGCCTCCGGAATTGCCCCGGGGGGCCTTAGAGGCAGTAATGCGGAGTCGGCCCGACCACGTATGAGGTTGCGCCGTGACAGGTTGATCGCCTGATTCATTGTTAAACTTGCTCCTGGCGGTGTTCAGCTGGTGCCCGGCGGCCCGAATAACAGCTGTAATAACCAGATCGACAGCCCATAACCGCCGACGAGAATTATCGAAAGTATCGGAAACAGGAAAACAGTAATAAACAGGAAAACCCGGCGTTCGCCGCGCTTGGTCAGGACATGACCGTCGTCAGAACCGCTGGCACTCATTAGGTGGTCTCCGCTTGCAACGTAGGTAATCAACACAATGAAATTCTTAGTCTGCTTTGGCAAACTTGGCGCTATAGTAAAGCGTTCTATTTACAGAGTCACCTAATGAAACTACGTATACGCGAAAACACAATTCGCCTTCGGTTGAAGCAAAATGAGGTAGAGAAGCTCGCCTCTGGCCAGAGCATTGTCGAGCGCACCCGCTTTCCGGATTCGGTTCTCACCTATCGCCTGGATGTGTCCGCTGACGGGCAATTCTCAGCCAGTTTCCATGATGGAAATCTCACGATAAATTTGCCCGAGTCGGATATCACTCGCTGGTCGCAAAATGACGAGGTCTCGATTGTTGCTGAGCAGGCGCTGGGAAATTCGGAGGTTCTCTCCCTATTAATAGAGAAGGACTTCAAATGCCTGGTCCCCGGGCACCACCGGCTCAATGAGGATGATGCGGATACCTACCCGCACCCTGACGCAACAACCGGCCACCGTTGCTAGGAATGGATTGGCACACACCTTCCCGATCCCTGACAACAGCTAACGCGAAATAGAACTAACGTCATTGCGAGGAGCGCAGCGACGCGGCAACCTCTTGACGCTGTAGCGTTCGTTCGTTTTGTGCTTATGCCACCTGATAGAGGTTGCCGCGCCCTGCGGGCTCGCAATGACGTCGGTTCTTTTTGGCGGATTCGCGGGATCGCTTCAGCTTGCTCGGATTCGCGCGCCACCATAGACTGGACGCCGACAGCATACTTATCTCCACACCGCATCTTTATCAATTTCCCAGCGACAAGAGGTAGTCCAAGGTGAACGTCGCAACTATATCGGTTCCCCAACTGGCACTTTCCTTCATACCGGTCGCTGTCGTCGTCTTTCTCATGTGGCGCACAGGCAAGGGCTATGGTCATGCGCTGGCAGCAATCGCACGAATGCTGATGCAACTAACGCTGATTGGTTACGTACTGATCTATATCTTCGAAACCGAATCAGGACTGATCATCAGCGGAGTGCTCGCCGTTATGTTGTTCGCTGCAAGCTGGATCGCATTGAACACTGCGGACATGGCTAAAGGAACCCTATTCCCCGCATCTCTGGTTTCCGTTTTGATCGGTGGTGGTACTACACTGCTGCTGATTACACAGGGCGTATTGCAGCTTAAGCCATGGTATCAACCGAGTTATATGATTCCACTTGCCGGCATGATCTTTGCCGCCAGCATGACCAACATCAGCCTCGCACTGGATCGACTACACGCGGAACTCAGAAACGGCGCTACATTTCATAACGCCAGGGACACCGCATTTCGCACATCAATGATCCCGGTAATCAATTCGTTTCTGGCAGTCGGACTGATCTCATTGCCGGGCATGATGACGGGCCAGATTCTGTCAGGTGTATCACCACTGATTGCCGTGCGTTACCAGATCATGGTGATGTGCATGATATTTGGCGCAGCAGGGCTTTCGACATTGTGCTTTTTGCACATGATCAGAAAAACAGAGCAATTCAAAGGTCTGCAGTAGCAACAAACAGGATAGGATGCTCCACGCAATCAGGCAGGCACTCGCTGCACTGCCCTCGAATCTGCGCTATATTGTGATCACATAACAATAATAATAAATGGAGCATTCCTATGAGCTGGCTCGCCGACATTGCCAAAAAAACTCAGGACATCCCGATTGCCAATCTGCTGAGCGATCGACTGGGCCGTAAACCGTCAAAGCACACTGATGCTGAGCGGGACGAGCTGCTTGTAAAAATAGAAATTCTGACAGCCCGCAATAACAAATCACAGGACGTCGGAAACATTGGTGCAACTCAAATCGAAAGCCAGCTTTCCGAAGAGGAAGTCACCATACTGCAGACTATTGCCAGCGAAGACGAAGCCTCCGACTATCAGGTTGCTGCAGCATTTGATTTCAGTTTGGCAAGAGCGCAATACCACCTGACGCGTCTTTGCGAAAACCAATACCTCGTCTGCAACACGACTCTGGAACGGCAGTCATATTTGCTGGATAAGCGCGGCCGTGATTTCCTTGCAGCAAATAGCCTGGCCTGACTGGCGTAAAATGCGATTAGAACGCACTGCTCCCCCGAAACTGATTCTCAGTGCCTTATTTGGACTGCTTCTTGCTGCAAACCTGACTGCAGAAGAAAGGGAATTTCCTGAGTTAAATAACCTGATTCGTCAGGAGGCAGCAAACAAAAACCTGCCGCTGCTGTCGATCATTCTCGTGGACAAAGATGGTGTGGTCTGGTCGTACGGCACAGGCGTGGATGCTGCGAATCCCGATCTGATCGCGGACAGCAATACGACGTATCGCATTGGCTCAGTCTCAAAATTATTCACCGACATTGCGATCATGCAATTGGTCGAGAAAGGCGTTCTGGATCTTGACGAACCGGTGAGCACCTATCTACCCGATTTCCTGCCGGATAACCCGTTCGTAACTCCTATAACGTTGCGCTTGTTGATGAGTCATTCGTCGGGGTTGGTCAGGGAGCCACCGGTTGGTAATTATTTCGCCACGAATGAACCGTCCCTGGAAGCAACGGTAAAAAGCCTGAACACGACAACGCTGGTGTACGCACCCGGGAGCAAGGTGCAATATTCAAATGCCGGCATTGCGGTTGTCGGCAGAGTGCTGGAAAAAGTTTCCGAAAAGCCTTTCGCAGAAACTCTCAAAGAAAACATCTTGCAACCACTGGGAATGGCAAATAGCGCTTTTACGCCGGATGCGCGCGTGATCCGCAATTTGCCCGAAGCTTACATGTGGAGCTACCAGGGAGACCGGACGGTTGCGCCGACATTTGAGTTGGGAATGTCGCCGGCCGGCAGCATGTATTCCTCAATGAGTGATCTTGCATTGTTCATGGACGCTTTGATTAAGAGAGGCGAAGGAAGCGACGGTCGGTTGCTGGGTGAAAAAACGCTGGAGACTATGTGGACACCACAGTCAACGATTCAGAGCGGTCGTAATCGTTCGTTTGGCATCGGTTTCGGTCTGGGCGAACTGGATGGCGAGCGATCAGTGGAACACGGTGGCGCTATATACGGCTTCGCGACCCAGTTAAAAGTATTACCCGACAGGAAGGTCGGTGTCGCAGTTGCAACCAACCTGGATATGGCGAATGGCGCCATAAACAGGATTGCCGATCACGCCTTACGTGTCCTTCTGGCACAGCAAGACAGCAAAGCGCCGCCTGCATATAAAATCTCTGCGCCCGTCTCTGCCACAACAGCGCAGGAGATGGCCGGATTCTACAAACACGGCGATGAAACAATAGAAATCAGCCGTCGCTTTGGCAATTTGTATGTTGAGCGAGTCAGGGGGCTGTCTTTACGCCTGAGAGAAATTGATGATCGCATTGTCATTGATGATCAAATGGCTTACAGCGAGGAATTTGAGTTCCGTGATGGGAACATAACGGTACGTGGCACGGAATATGAGCCCATCGCTAACGTCATGCCAGCCACGCTGAACCCTGCCTGGTCGGCGCTGCTGGGTGAATACGGCTTTGATCACAACGTTCTTTATATAAGTGAAAAGTTCGGCAAATTACATGCGCTCATTGAATGGGGCATGCAATACCCGCTGATTGACCTTGGCGAAGGCAAATTCCAGTTCCCGCCATACGGTTTGTACCCGAACGAGCAAATCGTTTTTGAAAGAGACGACGCCGGCAAAGTTGATAATGCAAGCCTGAACGGAATCGGCTTCGCACGCCGGTCCACCGGGAACATAGATGGCGATGTGTTTCATATCGAGCCGGTCAAACCCGTCGCCGACCTGGAGCGCGAGGCCTTGCTCGCAGAACCGCCGATGGAGGATGGCGAGTTCTTCAACGCGGACCTGGTGGATGTCACCGACTACAGCGAGACGATCAAGCTCGATATTCGTTACGCATCGAACGACAATTTTCTCGGCGTACCGGTTTATTCATCTGCGAGAGCGTTTTTACAAAGGCCGGCCGCCGAAGCATTGCAGAGAATCGGCGAAAACCTGGAAAAGAAAGGCTATGGTCTCCTGGTTCATGATGCCTATCGCCCGTGGTACGTAACCAAAATCTTCTGGGACGCGACTCCGGAGGAGAGCAAACGATTTGTAGCGGATCCTTCGCAGGGATCACGGCACAATCGTGGCTGCGCCATAGACCTGACTCTCTACGACCTGAAAACCGGGATGCCCATCGAAATGGTTGGTGTCTATGACGAAATGTCACCACGCTCTTATCCACACTACCCCGGCGGCAGCTCACTACAGCGATGGCACAGGGAACTCCTGCGCGATTCCATGGAAGCAGAAGGCTTCAATGTCTATGAGTATGAATGGTGGCATTTCGACTTCGCCGGCTGGGAGAACTACGCAATCCAGACCGACACCTTCGAAGCCCTAAAGTAATCCCAATACCTTTTTTGCAGGAGCCCGCCGTACGATGATTGAAATATCCTTGACCTCGTGGCGGTCAGTCAATCGGCACGGGCGATGCGCAAATCCAGACCACGCAAAAATGACCAATCCCCCAATAAATTGAAACCATTTCGCTCCGGAAGGCATCTAACCCCATATCACCGCCCAAAAGACACTTCCGCTGGAGCAACAAATGACTCGAATACGACTGGGGTTCGCCCTGACGATCCTTGCCGGCTACGCCGGATTTGCACAATCAGCACCTCTGGACGCGCCTTTGGCCGATGTCGTGGGTCAACTGGGCCCTGCGCTTGCGACACATGATCCCGCACGGCTCAGCGTGGCCTATCGTGCAATGGGTTATTACGGCCTGCCAGCAGCAGACATCGTGGAGTCTTCGGTCAATGCCTCCGGCTATCAGCACCTGGAAAACAAGGATTTCGATGCCGCGATCTCTGTATTTGAGCTAAATACCGAAACGTTCCCTGATTCGGCAAATGCCTGGGATTCTCTCGGCGAAGCCATTCTGGCCAAAGGCGATCATGCAGCGGCCATACGCTATTACCGCAAATCGCTCGAACTGGACCCCCAAAACAGCAATGCCGCACTAATGATTGAGCGACTGCAAGGCACAGAGCGACCGGCCCAGGTAACCGTAAGCGCCAACACCCCCTAAACCAAACCACCAAATAGAGGGACAGTGACCCTAACTCCACTGAATTAGGGGGACAGTGACCGTAACTTTACTGTTCTCCCGCTGCCAAGCCATAGTTACGGTCACTGTCCCCCTATCTATCTCTTGGGCCGGCCCCTTGTTTTTTCACAGATAAACGCCAATTCGGGGTGATTACACGGATATCCGCTGGTATCATGCCCGCCCGGATCATATGAGGTTGATCGGGTAGCCCCGGATTAAGGGGGTATGGATCAACCAGATTCCAGCCTGCTTGAGACAGGCAAACACTAATGAGAGCAAATCCTCGACCGCTCCGGGAAGGAGTGGTTGGGACTATGGCGCCCTTCGGACGACAATGTTCGCTGTGGCGTTTTTAACATTTGGATAAACGAGCAGATCATGACCGACCTTAGCAATTACAGAAACATTGGCATATTCGCGCACGTGGACGCTGGCAAGACCACCACCACGGAACGTATTTTGAAACTCACCGGCAAGATTCACAAAATCGGCGAAGTACACGATGGCGCGGCCACGACCGATTTCATGGACCAGGAACAAGAGCGCGGCATTACGATTCAGTCTGCTGCCACGACCGCCATATGGGATGACCACCGACTGAACATCATTGATACGCCAGGACACGTAGACTTCACCATTGAAGTTTATCGTTCACTGAAAGTGCTGGATGGCGGCGTTGGAGTTTTCTGTGGTTCCGGTGGCGTAGAGCCACAGTCAGAAACCAACTGGCGTTATGCGAATGAATCCAAAGTTGCGCGCATTATTTTCGTCAACAAGCTTGATCGCATTGGCGCCGATTTCTATCGCGTCGTAAAACAGGTTAAAGATGTACTGGGTGCAAACCCGCTGGTCATGACACTGCCGATCGGCACGGAAGATGACTTCGTTGGTATTGTTGACCTGCTGACTCGTAAAGCCTGGGTATGGGAAGGCGCTGACGACCCGACCAAATTTGAAGTCACCGATGTCCCCGAGGACATGCAGGACATGGTCGAAGAATATCGCGAGATGATGGTGGAAACGGCCCTCGATCAGGATGATGACTTGATGGGGGCCTACCTCGAAGGTGAGCAACCCTCTGACGAAGACCTTAAGCGATGCATACGCAAAGGTACGATTGCACTCGACTTCTTCCCGACATTCTGCGGTGCGGCGTTCAAGAACAAAGGTGTGCAAAACGTATTGAACGGTGTGGTCGACTATTTGCCGAGCCCCACAGAAGTCAATCCGCAGCCTGAGATCGACCTCGAAGGCAATCCAACCGGTGGCCATGCGTTGGTAGACCCTGACTATCCGCTGCGCGCACTTGCATTCAAGATCATGGATGACCGCTATGGCGCGTTGACCTTTACGCGCATCTACTCCGGTCGCCTTACGAAAGGCTCGAGCGTACTGAACACGTTCACCGGAAAAACCGAACGCATCGGTCGTATCGTGGAAATGCATGCTGATTCACGTGAAGAACTTGATTCAGCACAAGCCGGCGACATCGTCGCATTGCTTGGCATGAAAAATACCCGTACCGGCCACACGCTGTGTGATCCGGACAAGCCCGCAACGCTGGAGCCAATGGTATTCCCGGATCCCGTTATCTCGATCGCCATCTCGCCGAAGGACAAGGCGGGCATGGAAAAAATGGGTGTGGCACTGAATAAAATGATTCAGGAAGATCCCTCTTTCCACATGGAGACCGATGAAGATTCCGGCGAGACCATCCTCAAGGGAATGGGTGAGCTGCACCTGGACATCAAGGTCGACATCCTGAAACGTACCCATGGTGTTGAAGTCGAAATGGGCAAACCGCAGGTGGCTTATCGCGAAACGATCACCCAGCTGGTTGAGGACACGTACACCCATAAGAAACAATCGGGTGGTTCCGGCCAGTACGGCAGGATCGACTACATTATCGAACCTGGCGAAGTTGGCAGCGGTTATGAATTCGAGTCCAAAGTAACCGGTGGTAATGTGCCGCGCGAATATTGGTCAGCGATTGATAAAGCCTTCAAGGGCAGCATGGCGCAAGGCACGCTTGCAGGATTCCCGTTGCTCGACGTCAAGATTACGCTGACGGATGGTGCTTATCACGCCGTGGATTCTTCCGCGATGGCGTTCGAACTGGCGGCGAAAGCGGCGTACCGACAGACCGTTCCTAAAGCAGCTCCACAGCTTCTCGAACCAATCATGAAGGTTGACGTTTACACACCTGAAGATCACGTTGGTGATGTTATCGGCGACCTGAACCGCCGCCGTGGCATGATCAAGTCACAGGAAGCAGGCCCAACAGGCGTGCGCGTCAAAGCTGATGCCCCGCTGTCAGAAATGTTCGGCTACATTGGCCACCTGCGCACCATGACCTCCGGTCGTGGCCAGTTCTCCATGGAGTTTTCACACTACGCACCGTGTCCCAAGAACGTTGCCGAAGAAGTGATCAAGGAAACACTGGAACGTAAAGCAGCCAAATAACGGCTGTTAAAGACCTCCGCGAAAATGCCGGCCCCGGTACAATACCGGGGCCGGCGATTCCCGCATACCAGCCAGGAGGCATGACATGGGCCGATGGCGCCCACCCACCCCAAGCTCGTCCCCGTACATCACACCAACGGGCTACGACATGCTGAAGAAAGAGCTGGACGACATCTGGCTACGTCGCCGCGACGTCGTCAAGGCATTAAGCGCAGCTGCCGCCGAAGGTGATCGCTCGGAAAACGCCGAATACATCTACCGAAAAAAGGAACTGGGCGGCCTGGACTACCGCATCCGCTACCTGCAAAAGCGCCTGCCTGCACTGAATGTGGTGAGAGACCTCCCGGCCGGCGACGCAATCTATTTCGGCGCAACGGTAAAAGTATGCGACGAAGCTGGAGATGAAAACACCTATCGAATCGTAGGACCAGACGAAACCAACGCAAAAACATCAGCTATAAGCATGGATTCACCATTAGCCAAGGCCTTGCTAAAGAAGCAGGTAGACGACGAAATCCAGGTCACCATCGCCGAAAAAACAGTGGCCCTGACCATCCTCTCAATCCACTACGAACAACACCAATAACCCAATACCACCTGTAGGAGCGGCTGGCGCACAGGACGTGCGTCTGTCGCGGAACGAGTTGTTTCTGGCAGAATATTCCAGACTAGAGAATTCGCCCACAATTGAGACGGATGCGCGAGAGCGACGTAGCCGCGAATACTTCGCCCTGGCACAACTGCCCCACCCTAAGACCGCCCAAATGCTCTGCCAAACGAAATAACCAGAGCTGGTCGCTGGCAATTCACAAAAAATTACGCTGGAATAGCAACCAGTTCAAAACAGGCAACAACAATTGAGCAGATACCAGGCATCCCTGATTCACTTATTCATCAGCGCACTATTCGTCGGTGGTGTAGTAGCTACTGTCTATTGGTCCTGGTACCCGGAACCAACTTTCGGCATCGTTGGTGTCCTGCCGATAATTCTCATGCTCATCGGCGTCGACCTGGTTCTCGGCCCGCTGCTGACGCTAATCGTCTATAAACACGGCAAGCCCGGCCTCAAATTTGACCTGTCCGTTATCGCATTGGTGCAAATCGTCGCGCTCGTCTACGGAGCAAACACGCTGCATCAGGAAAAACCCCATTACCTGGTTTTTGTAATAGACCGACTGGAATTTGTTTCACAGGATCACATTGACCCAATGATCATGCGTTTTGAGGAATCGCAAACAGAGCAATTTGCCGGTTTGGTGCAGGTTTTCGCAAGACGACCAGAAGATCCAGAGGAATTTCAACGATTTTTCGACAGCATTTTTGTCGATGGACGACCTGACCTCGAACGCCGACCCGAATATTGGGAACCGTGGTCCGATGGCGCCGACATTATTCGTGAACAAATCCGGCCAATCGAAGAGATTGACCCAGAATCGCCCGACGAACAGAAAAACCTGTTGCGGGCGATCGAAGAAAACTCAGGAGATCATCCCAACCTTGGCGTGCTACCTGTTGGCGGAATCCTGGAAGATGTCGGCATGCTGGTCGACCGTGACACGCTCGAAATAATTGACGTCATCTACGCTAATCCATGGCCCCGTGAAGAGACCTGACAGTCAGTAACGCCCCATCCGCGCCCGAAGGCACCGCGGTGCTGTAGGAGCCCGTACGGAAAGAGAATTCGATCTCAATGCCGGGTCGGTTTTTACTATCGGAGCGACGGGCGATCATTGCCAACCCTGCAGCAAAACCCTCACCCCACATCCACCCCAAAATATCAATGGTGACATCCCCAGGCAAAACGCTGATACTGCGCCGCCATCACCAACGACCCAATCAATATGTTCAGAAACATCCGCTACTACCGCCTGGAAAGTGACTGGCCGGATTCAGAAAAAGCACTCTCAAAACAACTGGAAAAGGCCGCTTTCACCCCATGCGGTCCCCTGACAGAACGCAGTTCCGGCTGGGTTCCGGTCGACCCGGATACCGGCAACCTCCTCGCTCGTCGTATTAACGCTGCGGACCTCCTGAAGCTCCGCAGTCAGTCCCGCGTCCTTCCACATTCGGTCATCGCCGAAGAACTCGAATCCCGCATTGAGGACTTCCGCAACCGCATGCAGGAAGCGCCAAGCCCCAGGGAAAAACGTCGCATGAAAGCCGAAACCCGCGATGAACTACTACCAAAGGCAATGCTTAAGTCCGACAAGGTTTGGGGTTACGTAGACCTGAAAGAAAAGGTCATCGGCGTCGACGCTGCACAATCCACCGCCGCTGAACGTTTCATCCGCCGCCTGAGCTCCCCCTTTGACGGCCTGAAAATACGCCCGTTGCAATACAAGCAACCCGTGCACGAATTATTAACAAAGATATTCCTTGGCGACGCTCCTGACCAATTCGCTTTAGGCCGGGAATGTCGCATGCAGGATGCTGCCGATAGCGGCTCAATCGTCCGCTGGAGCAACTTCGACCTGAGCGATTCAACGATACGCAATCATGTCGCAGGTGGCATGCACCTTACACACCTCGCCATTGAATACGACAACGTTATGGGCTGCGTACTGGACGAAAACGGCGTCATCAGCAAACTACGTTTTCTCGGCATGGATGATGACAGCGAAGAAGACAATGACCCGCTCGCAAGAATGGACGCCGAATTCGTGCTGATCAGCGGCACGCTGCGTAAGTTCCTCGGTGATACTAAAAAAATACTGGGCGGTTTTGCCTAGGCGATATTACCCGGCCTGCTACATCAAAACGTCAGCGAAAACTTCGCGCCTGCGCCGTCTTGTGCAAGCCGGATGTAACCGCCATGGGCAGTCATCACCTGGCGTGCCAGTGCCAGGCCAACACCGGAGCCCTGCTCTTTCGTCGTAAAAAATGGCACGAATATTTTTCGCGTCAAATCATCAGGAACGCCGGGCCCGTTGTCAGAGACATCGATAACAACATTGCCGCGACTGTTAAATCGCCCCCGCATATCGATTTTTGGATTGTCTGTATTCAACGTTGCCTGCCAGGCATTGCGCAACAAATTCAACAACACGGGTTCCAGCAATACCTGGTCGGCGTAGACATCCAGGCCTTCCGGATCAACGTCATAAGTGAGTATCTGCTTACTATCAGGCCACTCTGCAGCCGCAATCGTCGCAACCGACTCGAACAGTTTCCTTATCGGCATGCGTTTTTTCTCCGGCGGAGCCAGACGCGTCAACTGACGATAACTGTTGACGAACTCCATCAGGTTGTTCGAACGTTTCTGCAACGTACTCAATGCATCACGAAGGTCATCAATATCATCGCGTATCGGTGAGTCAGATTCCGTCTTCGCAGCGATATCTTCCACGACTTCCGCGGCAGTCGTTGCCAGCGACCGAACAGGCGTTATCGAATTCATGATTTCGTGTGTCAGCACACGCACAAGGTCCTGCCATGCATCCGCCTGGGTCATATCAAGTTCGCTTTGAATGTCTTGCAGCGACACCAGTCGGATAGCTTCGCCGGCGACGATATTCTCTGTCGTTGCCAACGTCAGCTTGTATTCGACACCGTCCACGGAAAATGACACCAGTTCACGATTGCCCGGCACCGCCTCATTCACCGCCGTATAAAAGCTGACGCCGAACTGCCTGAGGTCTTTCAACCTGGTGACCTGCGCAGAACCAAACATTCTCCTGGCGGAGTTGTTTTGCAAGGTGATCGTGTCGTCACCATGAATCGTCAGTAACGGTATTGGCGTATGATCGATGAGCGCACGCAACCTCCTGAGTTCCATTTCCTGGTTCGAACGAACGGCAGATATTTTTTCCAGAATTTCTGAAAAAGTACTTGCCAACTCCTCGAAGCCAGCGCCAACATTTTCGAAATCGAATCGCTGCGAATAATCAGCGTGGCGTGCCGCGTCAAGAAACCGCGTAACTTCGCGATTTGTCCGGCTAACGTACCACCACAGTTCGCCGACCAAACCAACCAGTAATACCGCGCTCAGTAATGTCAGGCTGTGCAATCCTGGCTGTAGAAACAGCCAAACTGTAACGCCCCCCGCAATACCTGCGAGTACCAGGCGCACGATCAGGAGTACAGAGAAGCGCCTAAATCCCATGTTTTTCCATGCGCCGGTAGAGTGAGGCCCGCGTCAAGCCGAGCTCTTTGGCAGTGTGTGAGATATTGAAGCCATGTTTGCGCAGCACCGTTTGAATCGCTTCTTTTTCAATTTGATCGAGACTCTGCGCCGAGGCAGGTGCTGCGGACTCCTCCACATTGGCTTTCTTCTCAATCGCAGGCAGAGGTTCCGCCTGCACCCTGGTGGAATCTACAAGCTGCAAGTCGGCCGGTTCGAGGTATTCACTCGACGTCAGGATCACAGCACGCTCAATGGCATGACGCAATGCACGCACATTGCCGGGCCAGTCATACTCGATCAGTGCCGCCCTGGCTGCCGGTGAAAAAGCACGTACACGCTGGTCGTATTTACGCGAGTAAAGCTCCGCGAAGTGATGCGCTATCGGCAAAATGTCATCGATGCGATCCCGCAGAGGCGGCAAAGTAATTTCAACCGTATTCAGACGAAACAACAAATCCGGGCGGAATCTATCCGCGTCATTAAGTGTCTCCCTGGTAACGTTGGTTGCCGAGATGACCCGGACGTCAACATCCTGCGCTTTGTCGGACCCAACCGGGGTGACCTTGCGCTGCTCAAGTGCTCCAAGGAGCTTCGCCTGCAGATGCAATGGCAGGTTGCCAACTTCATCCAGGAACAGGGTGCCACCGTTGGCAGCCTGGAAACGACCCAGCCGGTCTTCGTTGGCACCGGTAAATGCGCCCTTCTTATGACCGAATAACTCTGATTCAAACAACGACTCGCTGATAGAACCCATGTCGACCGAAAGAAACACGCGATCGGCCCGCGCCGACTGTCGGTGCAGCTCACGGGCGACCAATTCTTTGCCGGTGCCATTCTCCCCAAGGATCAGGACATTGACGTCAGTCGGGGCAGCCTTCTCGACCAGTGACAACACGTCCTGCATCTCGATCGACTCAAAAATAATGGTATTGCTACCGGCTACAGCGGATTCCGCGAGCGCCCGATTGGCACCGCGCAAGGACTCAGTTTCGACCCGCGACTGATGCAATTGCACGGCGGCCGACACCGTGGCGATAACCTTTGCGTTTTCCCATGGCTTGGCCACGAAATCCGTCGCCCCCCGCTTCATCGCCTCGACTACGGTGTCGACGTTTCCATGGGCGGTAATCATGACCACCACAATTAACGGATCTATGGTGAGGATGCGTTGCAGCCATTCGAGCCCTTGCTCGCCAGAGGACTCGCCGGGGCCGAAGTTCATATCCAGCAGCACGGCGTCGAAATCGTGTTGTGCCATGAGGGCGGGTATTTCTTCCGGGCGCTGGCAACAGACAACCGCAGCGAAGCGGCGGCGCAACAACAGGCGCCCCGCTGTCAGGATGTCCTCATCATCGTCGACGAGGAGAATGCTGCCTTGTTTGTTCATCTGGCTCCTCAGGAATGTTCATAATCGTACAGTAAATGTCCGGATTCGTACAGTCGGACCTCCTCGAGATCACCTGCTATTCTTTTTTAGATAATGAAAACAAGCACTTCTGAACTTGGCACGCGACTTGCTATATGTATTAGCAACAGCTCAGTAACGAACCAGGAAGAGACCGCTTTGAACAAGATCAGCAGCATCGCCGAGCCAAACCAGGATTCCGGAGTCAGCATATCCGGCGCAGGTATGGACCGGGTTGTCGCAAAGCAGACCTCGCGTGGTCGCATGCTGGGCTACGGCCTGGCTGGCGCTGCCGCACTGCTATTCCTCTGGTGGCTGGTCACTGCCCTG
>Ga0164315_10000036_pt1 | contig 66769 bp, 67 predicted proteins | sample GuaBasSedimGuay6_FD_113737 | JGI IMG/M metagenome (GOLD analysis project Ga0164315, IMG submission 113737) | Subseafloor sediment microbial communities from Guaymas Basin, Gulf of California, Mexico - Guay6, Core 4569-2, 0-3 cm | ecosystem: Environmental > Aquatic > Marine > Hydrothermal vents... | reverse complement strand
TGAGTCCTAGCTCCACCGCCTCACGTTTTGTCCGCAGACCCGTAAGTTTCATTACCTGGCTCATGAGTTCGTCATCGATGACTATATTGGTACGCATGCCGTTCACCGTGTGTATATATTACACATATCATACACATTACAGCATGGGCCTGGAGCTGATTCAATACGGGAATTGCGCTAAAACAGCTATTTTCAGACAGGCGGGAATGGATCTAACTACGTTGTGCTGCAATCAGCTCCTGGTGGCTGACCGACTTTATCGTTCCAGATACTGGAGCTTGTCTTTGACCTCGCGCCACTCAGCCTCATCTTCCGGGGCATCCTTCATTTCCGTGATGACCGGCCACTCCCGGGACAGCTCCTCGTTCAGTTGCAGGTACTGCTCCTGACCGGCAGGAATTTCATCCTCGGAGTAGATGGCCTCTACCGGACATTCAGGCTCACAGAGCGTGCAGTCAATACATTCGTCCGGGTCGATGACCAGCATATTCGGACCTTCGTGAAAGCAATCGACCGGGCAAACCTCGACACAGTCGGTCAGTTTGCACTTAATGCAGCTCTCGGTAACGATAAAAGTCATTCTTCAGGTCCTCATAAATCGGTGTGCACGCAAACTATTCGAAGTCCCGACGCTAATCAAGTCTGACCCAATAAAAATGCTGCAGGATAGTTCACTTTTTGACCTGCAAAATTACTGCGGTTATGGTCCCCAGCCTGTCTGCTGATTGTACAGAGAGGATTCGTAGAACTAAATGTTTGTCGGTGACCTGCTTCGCGACTCAGCATTACGCGCCCCGGATCGTGTGGCGTTGATCGGGCGTGGTCAGCGCCTGACCTACGCTCAGTTTGCTGCGGCATCAAACTGTCTCGCTAACGCCTTGCTGGAACTTGGGCTAAATAATGGCGCGAAGGTGGCAATTCTATCCAGGAATTGTCCGCAATACGCGATTGCCTACTTTGCTATCGCCAGAACACCTTATGTATCTGCACATTGTTCGACACGCAGCAGCGCCGACGAGCTGGCGTATGTGCTGAACAAGCTGGAAGCAGAGGTTCTTTTTCTTGAATCCCGTTTCTCTTCGGTAATACACGATGTCTTAGCGAAACTGGAAAGACCGATCAGGCTTATCTTTTTTGATCGACCAGGTGGCACGGAACGCGAACTACCAGGTGCGGTATCGTTAGAGCAGTGTGTAACGGGCATGTCGGCGGATGCACCGTCCGTTGTGCTGGAAGATAGTGACCCGCTTGCGATCACGCTGACCGGTGGGACAACAGGATTTCCGAAGGGCGTGCTCGTTAGTCATAAGGCAAGATGTGCGTCAGCGGTGGCCGCGGCGGCTGATTTCGGACTGGACGAAACAGACGTTGTCGCGGCGTCTACACCGCTCTTTCACACTGCGGGACTTTTTGTTTGGTTCGCGACCGCGGTGATGCAGGGGGCATCTGTAGTCTTGCCCGAATCCTGGGATCCGATCGAGTTCATGCGACAGGTTGAAAAGGAAAAAATAACCGCGGCATTCCTGGTGCCCAGCCAACTTAATGATCTGGTTACACACACCGGGTTCTCGAACGAGGCGTTGAAAACGCTACGCAATATTGGCTATGCCGGTGCACCTATGGGCCGCGCATTGTCTGAACGTATTCGTGCTGCACTCCCGGACGTCATGTTCACAGAAAACTATGGGCAGTCCGAAGCGTGTCCTATAACCATTCGTTGTGAAAAACACGGCGCCGATAAACGTGAGACTGTGGGTCGGGCCGCCGGCAATGCGGAGGTTGGTATCATGAATGAGGAAGGCCACTTGTTGCCGCCGGGTGAGATTGGCGACATTGTTACGCGTGGCGACCAGGTATTTGATGAATACTTCAACGATCCGGAGGAAACCACTGATGTATTCCGGCTGGGAGACGGATGGTTGCTGACCGGAGATGTGGGATTTCTCGATGACGATGGTTTCCTGTCGCTGGTTGATCGATCAAAGGATATGCTGGTTTCGGGAGGGGAGAATGTTTATCCAGCCGAGATAGAGAATGCCTTGTACCAGCACAAGGCAGTCGTCGAATGTGCGGTTTTTGGAATTCCCGATGAACGTTGGGGAGAAGTACCTGCCGCGCATTTGGTGCTGGCGCCAGGGGCTGCGGTGTCCGAGGAAGAGCTGATCGATTTTTGTGCGACGAAGATTGCACGGTTCAAGCGGCCGCGAGTGGTGAAGTTTGTGAGTGAATTACCGAAAACGGCAGTTGGGAAGATTCACAAGAATGAATTGCGGGAGCCCTATTGGGTGGGATATGAGAAGAAAATCTAGGGTTATAGATTGGGGTATCGCCCGCTGGGCGGTCTCCTACAGTGCTAACTAGAAATGTAGGAGCTCGCCGTGCGATAGATACGATTGATTGACGCTCGGGATTTTCTGACTTTCGGCACGGACGATGCCACCGTGGTTTCAGATTTGCAACTCCGGCATTCGAACAATCAACCCATCAAGCTCATCACTGACTTCGATCTGACAACTTAAACGACTGTTATCCTGTAAATCCATCGCGCACTCCAGCATGTCTTCCTCGAGATGCTCCGGTGAACCGGTCGCTTCAACCCAGGCCGGATCCACATAGACATGACAAGTCGCACAACTACAGGCACCACCGCATTCCGCTTCTATGCCGGGAATGTTGTTACTGATAGCGCCTTCCATGACGCTCATGCCTGACTCCACGTCTGCGATGTGAGAGGTTCCTTCGAACTCAATATAAGTAATTTTCGCCATACGTCAGGCTTCTACTAATTCAGTCATGTTGTTGTTGATTCCTTTCGGCGTAAGTTGAATTAGCTCGGCGACGCATTCATCGATGCTTTTGTCGCTGGTGTCAATTGACGCATGTGCTTTGGAGTACAGCTCATCGCGTTCGGACAGTATGCGGCGCAGGTCAGACATGGCATCACTCAGGTTTTCCATCGGCCTGACGTCGCCTTCTTCGGTTAGGCGTCGCATATATTCTTCCGGTCGCGCATACAACCAGACGACAAAACACGTGGTCAATAACGTATTCAGTAATTTAGGATCCGTAACAATGCTGCCGCCCGTTTCGACGACGCAGCGATCGTATCGTTTCAGCGTTTGCATCAGTGCTTTCTCTTCGAGTCGTCGGTAACCGGTCTGACCAGACAGTGAAAAAATTTCCGATGCGCTCATGCCCGCAAGTTTTTCGATTTCGCCGCCAAGATGCACAAACGGAATATCGAGGTGACCGGCGAGGAGTTTCCCCTGGCTTGTTTTGCCGGCGCCACGCAGACCGATCAACGCGATCCGCCGCCGCGACTCTACGGGAACAGAAAAATTCTCTGACAATATTTGCAGGAAGGCTTTATGTGTATCCGGGCTCAACTCGCGTAACAGGTCCGCGATCAGGACCTCCTCTGCTGTTTGTCGCTCGCGAGTTTGCAACAGGTCACTTGGCTCCGTGCGCAATGCCGCGGCGACGCGGGCCAGCAGGACCACAGAAATATTGCCTTGCCCATGCTCCAGTTGCGCCAGGTACCGCTCCGAAACACCTGAATCCCGGGCCAGCACCTTGCGCGTCATGCGGCGATGCGCCCTTAATGTACGCACCCGGTCACCCAGAACGCCCAGCAGACGTTCAGACTCGATTTCGTAATGGCCGGTATCAGGAGGCATCTCGGTTCTCAATGATGATATTGCGGGCTGAAGTCTTGCTCCCCGCGACAGGCGGGGATACTATCATGCATGTTCGCAGAAAATAGTAGCACTAACCAGCATTATACTGCATAAAATGACTGAAACATCTGACAAAGAGCCGCAACGAATCGATTTCCGCACAGCGCCGGATCAATACCGACACTGGTCAATCGCAATTGACGGGTCGGTAGCCAGACTCATCATGGCGGTAGATGAGGACAGCCCGTTCGCGGCTGGCTACGAGCTAAAGCTGAATTCATACGACATTGGTGTTGATGTCGAACTGTACGACGCGGTGCAACGGCTGCGCTTTGAGCACCCGGAAGTCAGGACCGTAGTCATGACCTCCGGGCTCGACACGATGTTCTGTGCCGGTGCGAATATCCGCATGCTGGGCACATCCAGCCATCCGCACAAAGTTAACTTCTGCAAATTCACTAACGAAACCCGTAATGCGATCGAAGATGCAAGTCACCATTCCGGACAAACGTATATGGCAGCGCTGAACGGCACCGCAGCAGGTGGCGGTTACGAATTGGCGCTCGCAACCGAATACCTGATGTTAATCGATGATGGCAATGCCGCTGTCTCTCTCCCCGAAGTACCGTTACTGGCTGTATTACCCGGCACCGGCGGACTCACCCGTATTGTAGACAAACGCAAGGTGCGGCGGGATCTTGCCGATGTTTTCTGTACTGTCGAAGAAGGCATGAAAGGTCAGCGCGCTGTCGACTGGCGTCTCATTGATGAGATGGTGCCGCGTTCGAAATTCGATGAACGGGTAAGGGAAAAGTCGCTTGAGTTGGCGGCCAGTTCTGATCGGCCGGAAGGTGAGAGCGGTATTCAACTTGATCGCCTCGAACGAACTGAAGAGGATAATGAAATCCATTATCCTTTTGTCACCGTTACACTCGATCGCGACGCACGGACTGCAACCCTGGAAATCCAGGGGCCGGACAGTGATGCTCCGGATGATGTCGACGCGATAAAAAAACAGGGCGTGAATTTCTGGCCGCTGGCAGTTGCCAGGGCAATCGATGACGCACTGTTGCATCTGCGTTTTAACGAACCCACCCTGGGCACGTTAATCATCAAGACCAGCGGAGACGGAGCGCGGATTGCCGCATACGATGCGCTGCTCGTTGACTATCAGGACAACTGGCTCGTAAGGGAAATCCAGCTGTACTTGCAGAGAACCTATAAACGTCTTGACGTCACATCAAGAACGACCTTTGCATTCGTTGAACCTGGCAGTTGTTTCGTCGGCCTGCTCGCCGACCTCTTATTCGCCGTCGATCGCAGTTATATGCTGGAGGGCCAACTCGACGACCGACCGGCGCCGACCATTCAGTTGAGTGAACTCAGTTTCGGCGCGCTGCTAATGCCAAACGGTCTCACTCGACTCGAAACGCGCTTTCTGGGTGAAAACGAAAGCGTCGACAATGCCAGGCAACTGATCGGAAAAGAGCTTGATGCAGAAGCGGCATTGGAAGCGGGATTGATTACCTATGCCCCGGACGATATCGACTGGGAGGATGAAATTCGACTACTCCTGGAAGAGCGTGCAAGTTTTTCACCAGACGCACTGACAGGCATGGAAGCAAACCTCCGTTTTGCCGGGCCGGAAACCATGGAGACAAAAATATTTGGTCGCCTGAGTGCATGGCAGAACTGGATATTTCAACGCCCGAACGCCGCCGGCGAAGCGGGCGCATTAAAACTCTACGGCACGGGCAAGCGTGCCAAATATGATCGCGGGAGAGTTTAGTCATGACAGACGTTGACTATGCATCACTGATACCAAACAACGTGGACCTGAAATCGGATAAACGCCTGCAGCGTGCGCTGGAAGCCTGGTATCCGAAGTACATCGACTGGTGGAAAAACATGGGACCGGTTGGTTTCCAGGATCGCGAGGTATATCTTCGCACCGCGGTCGGCGTTGACTCGGAAGGCTGGGCGAAATTTGGCTACGTGAAGATGCCGGAATATCGCTGGGGAATTCTGCTCGCACCAAAAGAAGAGGGCAGGACAATCGCTTTCGGCCAGCACAAAGGCGAACCAGTCTGGCAGGAAGTCCCCGGTGAATATCGTGCCATGTTGCGCCGCCTGATCGTCATTCAGGGCGACACCGAACCAGCCTCTGTAGAACAGCAACGTTATCTCGGCCAGACTGCGCCCTCACTTTATGACATGCGTAATCTTTTCCAGGTCAATGTCGAGGAAGGACGTCACCTGTGGGCAATGGTCTACCTGTTGCAAAAATATTTTGGCCGGGATGGCAGGGAAGAGGCGGAAGATTTGCTCAAGCGAACCTCTGGTGATGCTGACAAGCCAAGAATCCTGGGTGCGTTCAACGAGTCGACACCTGACTGGTTGTCATTCTTTATGTTCACAACTTTTACCGATCGTGACGGCAAAATGCAGTTGGAATCTTTGGCAGGCTCCGGCTTCGACCCGCTCGCAAGAACCACACGATTCATGCTGACGGAGGAAGGCCATCACATGTTCGTGGGTCGGACCGGCGTTGAGCGAGTCATAAAACGCACCTGTGAAATAATGAAAGAGCACGGTATTACTGATCCTGCTGACAAAGATGCCGTGCGCAAGTACGGTATCATTGACCTCGCAACCATACAAAAGAAAATCAATTTTCATTACTCGGTCACGCTCGATCTTTTCGGTGCAGAAATTTCGACCAACGCAGCGAACTCGTTCAATGCGGGCTTGAAGGGTCGGTTCCGCGAGGTAAACATCGACGATGATCACCAGCTTGAAAATGATACCTACCAGGTTGCCCGCGTAGTCGACGGCAAGATAACAGTGGTCGATACGCCAGCACTAAGCGCTATCAATGCGCGGCTCTGCGACGACTACATAGAAGATTGCGAGAAAGTGATGAAACGCTGGAATCGCGTGTTGCAAACGCACGAGATCGACTACGAAATGTCATTGCCAAATCGTGCGTTCCATCGAGCGGTTGGTGAGTTTTCGGATGTCAGCGTTACTTCTGCCGGAGAAATTGTGTCGGAGGCAGAATGGAATGAACGCCAGGACGAGTGGCTGCCGTCCGATGCTGATCTCGAGTACATCCTCTCGCTGATGCAACCGGTAACGGAGCCCGGCAAATACGCGAGCTGGCTCTCTGCGCCACGCGCCGGCATAAACGGACAGTCCGGCGACTTCGAGTACGTCAAACTGGTTGCGTGAGGTGTGGCTATGAATGGTCAACAGTCTTTCATCGAAGCAGTAGCAATGATCACTGCGCGCATCGACGGGCGGACGCTGGACCGTAATTTGCAGTCTTTCCTGGATGAAAACTTTCCGCCGGGTGGCGAAGCTTTCGATGATCTCGCCACGCTTTGCCGGCAAGGTATCGACGAAGGCTGGCTGTGTGATCGCGAGCATGGCGGCGTAAAATTCGGCAGGATTGTAAAGCCGGGCCCGGAGACTAATGGCTTTTCTGTCGATGTCGTGCAGATGGAAGATCTTGCCGGACCGTATCACGGTCATCCCAATGGTGAGATCGATATGATTATTCCTGAATCCAGCGATGCAAAGTTTGACGGCAAGGGACAGGGCTGGATGGTTTATGCAGCCGACTCCGAACACTACCCTACCGTGAAAGATGGCAAGGCCATTATTCTTTATCTTCTTCCCGGCGGTGAGATTGACTTCACTCGCAGTGCACTCTGAGTCAACCGTTCTCATGCCTGAGCAGATCTCAAAGGAATCTATCGTTGTCCGCCTTGCCGGAGACTCCGGTGATGGTGTGCAACTCATGGGGTCACAGTTCATTGCCTCGACCGCGTTAAGCGGCGATGACTTCTCGACCTTTCCTGATTTTCCTGCCGAGATTCGTGCGCCGGTTGGTACGACGTTCGGCGTGTCCGCGTACCAGATGAATATTGGTGTGAACCCGATTACGACCGCCGGCGATACACCGGATATCCTCGCTGCATTTAACCCGGCCGCACTGAAAGTGAGCCTGCCGCTGTTAAAGAGTGGAGCGCTCCTGATAGTGAATAACGATAGCTTCACGGGACGTAATCTGACCAAGGCAGGTTATACCGAGGATCCCCGGGAAACCGGTGAACTCGATACCTATCAGGTCATCTCCGTCGATATCGGCCGTCTGAATCTCGAAGCAGTCAAGCCATTCGGGCTTTCGAAGAGCGACGGCGGCCGCTGCAAGAATTTCTGGGCGCTTGGCCTCTTGATGTGGATGTTCGACCGTGACCTTAGCCCCATCGAAGACTGGATCTCGAAGAAGTTCGTCAATAAGGACATTGTGCGCGATGCGAATCTTGCGGCATTGCATGCAGGGCATGCCTACGGTGAGACGGCCGAATTGTCGGAGGCCATCCCACGCTTTGATATCGCCACCGCTGAACTGCCCGCAGGTGAGTATCGCGGCATAACCGGTGCGGAAGCACTGTCGTTGGGCCTTGCTGCGGCGGGCGAGCTGGCGGACAGACCCGTACTCTTTTGTTCCTATCCGATTACGCCGGCGTCACCACTGTTGCACCGTCTTTCGCGATTCAATGAACTTGGCGTTGGCACGTTTCAGGCGGAGGATGAGATTGCCGCAATTTGTGCAGCAATCGGTGCCTCGTATGGTGGTGCGATAGGCGTGACCTCGAGTTCGGGGCCTGGTATTGCACTTAAAACCGAGGCGATCGGGCTTGCCGTTAACGCTGAGCTGCCACTGGTCATCGTCAATTCTCAGCGTGGCGGGCCATCAACCGGATTACCGACCAAGACGGAGCAGTCAGACCTTTACCAGGCCGTTTATGGCAGAAATGGCGATACACCGATTCCCGTCATTGCAGCGCGCTCACCCGGTGACTGTTTTTTCGCGGCGATCGAGGCAACGCGCATTGCGCTGCGACACATGACGCCGGTCATGTTGCTAAGCGATGGCTATATATCCAACGCTGCTGAGCCGTGGCGCATTCCGGACATGAATGACATTGAGCCAATCGAAATCAATGCAGCGCCAGAGCCAGATGACGCCAGGGATTCGCAGGCCATGCCCTTCGAGAGAAATCCTGAAACACACGGCCGCCCGTGGATAACGCCTGGAATGCCGAATCTCATGCATCGTCTGGGCGGACTCGAAAAAGATTTTGTGACTGGCAATATCTCTTACGACGCCGACAATCATCAACGCATGACTGACATGCGTGCCGCGAAAGTTGCGTCCGTTGGCAAATTCATACCACGACAGACCATGGAGCTTGGTGATGACGAAGGGGAGCTGCTGGTAATCGGCTGGGGCTCAACCTACGGCCCGATTTTCCAGGCGGTGCAGCAGGCCCGACAAACAAATACGAATGTCAGTTTTGCGCACCTGCGCTACTTGCACCCGCTACCAGAGAACCTGGGTAAGCTCATCGGTAATTTTAACCAGTTGTTGGTCCCGGAAATGAATATGGGTCAGCTGTCGACAGTATTACGCGACCAGCTTGGTAGCGATCCAACGCCGCTGTGCAAAGTTACCGGGCAGCCGTATCAGATAGCTGAGCTATTCGAAAAAATACGCTCGATGCTGCCGTCAGCGGCAGTGTCAGCCAGTAGCCCTGGCGCAAAAGGAGAATGGCGATGAGTGCCGTACTCTCCGCCAAGGACTTCGCGACCTCGCAGGAAGTGCGCTGGTGCCCCGGATGTGGTGATTATGCAATTCTCAAGGTAGTCACGAAGACGCTGGCTGAGGTCGGCGCCAAGCCTGAAAAAACAGTTTTCATATCCGGAATCGGCTGTGCTTCGCGCTTCCCCTATTACGTCGAAACCTACGGTTTTCACACTATTCATGGACGCGCTCCAGCTATTGCGACCGGATTGAAACTCGCGAACCCGGACCTGGATATCTGGGTAGTTACCGGCGACGGAGATGGATTGTCAATTGGCGGCAATCATCTGCTACATGCCTTGCGGCGTAACGTGGGTCTCAAAATTTTGCTTTTTAATAATGAAATCTACGGGCTGACCAAAGGGCAATACTCACCGACATCAAGACCCGGAACACGCTCACCATCGAGTCCGTCAGGATCTATTGATGCGCCGCTGTCGGCCGGACAGTTTGCATTTGGCTCCGGTGCGAAGTTTTTCGCACGGGCAATCGATACCGACAAAGCAGGTCTCGGTGAAGTACTGAAAGAGGCGCATGCATTTGACGGCGCGTCCTTCACGGAAATTTTCCAGAATTGTATCGTTTACAACGAAGATGTATTTGCTGATTTTACTGATCGCAAAAGCGCCGCAGAGACACAATTGTGTTTGCAGCATGGCGAGCCAATGTTATTTGGCGCAGATAAGGAAAAAGGCATTCATTTCAACCCGGACACTTTCTCGCTGGACATAGTCGATGCAGTAGCCGACCCGGGCAAGGTGTTGCAACACGATGTGGCGAACAAGGTTGTTGCGCAGTTGCTGGTGGAACTCACTGCGCCGGTCGCGCTCGGCATCATTTACAAGAGTCCCGCAGACAGTTTTGAAAAGTCGTGGTATCGCGCGCATAAGAACGGCCTGAAACGAACCGGCAGCGTGTCTGATGCGCTGCACAGCACCAACACCTGGACGGTGATCTGAGATGGCCGCGGGTAATAACGGCAAGGACAACAATATTCCGCAAGGAATGATCGCGGCCGTGCTTAAGGTTAATGGCGATGATTACCCGGTTGTTTTCCCAACACATCACACATTGCTCGAGGTCCTGCGTGAAGAGTGCCAGCTGACCGGCACCAAACACGGTTGTGAACTGGGCGAGTGCGGTGCTTGCGCTGTGTTGGTTGACGGCGAACCGGTCTTGTCCTGCCTGCAGATAACCACCGATGCCATCGGCAAGTCGATCGAAACGGTGGAGGGGTTGCAAACCGGTAATACGTTGCATCCTTTGCAGGAGACATTTGCCGATCTCGGTGCCGCACAATGCGGCTATTGCACGCCGGGCATACTGATGGTTGCGGAAGCGCTGCTTGAAAGAGAGCCTGAACCGGATGACGAACAGATCGCGGAAGCGTTGTCCGGAAACATCTGTCGCTGTACCGGCTACAACCGCATCATCGAAGCGGTCAAGTGGGCCGCGGCAAAGCAGAGAGGCGATGACTGGCGGCCAGCTGAAGAATTATTCAGCGGCTCGGAAATACCCGGGCGACCTCCGCATGGTTAAAGCAATCTCAATGCCGTCGGATAAGTCCAGCGAAGAATTGCAAGAAGAGCTGAAAATTATCGGTAAGCCGTTTCGCCGCGTAGATGGCCGCGCGAAAGTGACCGGTCAGACGAAGTTCGCCGATGATCTCCAGCTGCCGCGCACGGCATACGTCAAACTGGTTCGCAGTACTGTGCCGCATGCAAAGATCAAAAATATCGATCTTTCAGCCGCGCTGGCGATGGAGGGCGTACTGGAAACACTGGTCGGTAGCGAGCTACCTGACACTTTCGGCATCATGCCGGTTTCCGAAGATGAGCATGCTCTGGCGGTAGACACGGTTCGTTTTGTTGGTGATCCGCTGGCTGCGATTGCAGCAGTGTCCGAGGATGTGGCACACGCGGCCGCCCTGGCCGTTAAAGTTGAGTATGAATTGTTATCAACAATCTCCAGTGTTGAGGAGGCGCTCTCCACACCAGAGCCACAGATTCATGATTACGCCGATGATGGCAACATACACAAAAAGGTGTCGTTGAAATTCGGCGATCTGGATGGCGGCATGCAGGCAGCCGACCTGATCCTCGAGGATAACTTTTTTTACGAGGGCAACAATCACCTGGCGCTGGAGCAGCACTCGTCTATCGCTTTCACAGAAGATGATGATCGCATAACACTGTATTCGTCGACACAGTGCCCGCACTATGTTCACCGGGCGCTGACGAAAACGCTTGGCATACCGACCTCACGAATCAGGGTGATTGCCTGCTCGAACGGCGGCGGCTTCGGTGGCAAGAGCGATCCGTTCAATCATGAAATCGTCGTTGCCAAACTGGCGCTGAAGATGGGTCGTCCCGCGAAGATCACGTTGACGCGCGAGGAAGTATTTTACTGTCACCGCGGTCGTCATCCGGTGCAAATGCACCTGAAGACCGGGTTCAAAAAAGACGGCACGATGACTGCACAGCATCTACGGACAACGCTCGATGGTGGAGCATTCGGCAGTTACGGTGTCGCCAGCACTTTCTATACTGGCGCGTTACAGACGACCACATACAAGCTGCCGAATTACTGGTTCGAAGGCGCACGCGCGTTTACCAACAAGCCGCCGTGCGGTCCGAAGCGAGGCCATGGCACACCGCAACCGCGATTCGGTTACGAAGTTCAGCTTGATAAAGCGGCTCACGCGCTGGGGATTGACCCGGCGGAGCTACGCCTTAGAAACCTCGTAGATCCGGACACCATTACTGCGAACTGGTTGCGTATCGGCAGCATCGGCTTGAAAGAATGCATTGATGCGGTGGTTGAAGGCAGCGGTTGGAAAGAGCGCTACGGGAAACTGCCGGAAGGCCGCGGACTCGGGCTTGCCTGCAGTGCCTATATGACAGGCGCGGGCCTGCCAATCTACTGGAATCACATGCCGCAATCCGGCGTGCAGCTAAAACTGGACCGCAGCGGCAACGTTGCCGTCTTTTGTGGTGAGACAGAAATCGGGCAGGGTTCCGACAGTGTGCTGGCGGCGGTGGTCGCCGAGGTCCTGGGTATTGATCTCAAGGATATTCGCTTGTGCGTCGGCGACACTGACCTGACGCCGGTCGACCTTGGCAGTTATTCATCGCGCGTGACATTGATGGTCGGGCATGCTGCCAGGGAAGCCGCGCAAAAAGCACGCGACAAAATTGCCGAAGCCGTCGCAGAGCACATTGAGGTGGCGCAGGATTCGCTGGTTTTTGCGGATCGGCAGGTTTTTCCGGCCGACGATCCGGACAAAGCAATCGGTTTTAACGAAGCAGTGGTCATTGCGGAGTCGCGCTTCGGCACGCTCGGCACAACTGGATCGTATATTCCGCCACGTGCACCCGGTCGCTTCCGCGGTGCTGGTGTTGGACCGTCGCCCACCTACTCTTATTCTGCCAGTGTTCTGGAAGTCGAAGTTGATACGGAGACCGGCCTGTACGAGGTCATCAAGGTATGGATGGCGCACGATATCGGTCGCGCAATAAATCCTGTGCTCGCGTTGGGTCAAATCGAAGGCAGCATCTATATGGGCCTGGGCGAGGCCATCATGGAAGAGCAGGCGTTTCGCCGGCTACCGAAACGGCTTTCTCCCGCACTTGTGCACAAAATTCCCTCGATGCTCGAATACAAGAATCCCGGCTTTCACGACATGCCGGAAATGACCTGTTACATGATCGAAACAAACGACGAACGTGGACCGTTCGGCGCCAAGGAAGCGGGACAGGGCCCGTTGTTGCCCATCATGCCGGCGCTGGCCAATGCTATCTTCGATGCCGTCGGCGTACGCGTGGACCAGGTACCCATTCATCCCGATCATGTGCTGAAAGGTTTGCAGGCGAAGAAAAAAGGACGCGACTCGCGGGTTGGACCGACGAAATTTCCGGATATCGACTATGGCGAACCACTTATTGTGCACACGCCGGCGGAAGGCGGTGACGGTCGTGCCGCAGATGATCCGAAGGCGAAGAAGAAAGGATTACGTTCTGCTTCGGGAACAATGAAGGATCGTGGTGAAGCCCTGAAGGAGCACAGCAGTGCTACGCTTACCACCGATTAATCTACTTTCCCCCGCGACCGTGCATGATGCGGCGAAGGCTGTCGGAGATAACAACGCTCGTTTGGTGGCTGGCGGGACCGATCTTTGGCCCAACATGAAGCGGCGTCATCAAAAGGCCGAAACCGTTGTGAGCCTGATGTCGATTGCAGATCTTGCTGCCATTGATTCCACTGCTGCGGATATCCGGCTCGGTGCCACCGCGACACTATCCAACATCATCCGCGATGACAAAATCCGGCAGCGCTTTCCGGCGTTCGCCACCGCGGTGGCATCAATTTCCTCCCCGCCACTACGCAATATGGGCACTATTGGCGGCAACCTTTGTATTGATACTCGCTGCAATTACTACAACCAGACAGAGGAATGGCGTCGCTCGATAGATTTTTGCCTCAAGGAGGAAGGCACTATCTGCTGGGTGGCAACCAAGTCGCCACGCTGCTGGGCACATACGGCCAGTGATGCGGCGCCCATTCTTTGTGCGCTAAACGCCAACATAAAACTGGCATCGGCATCGGGAGAGCGGGAGCTGTCGCTCGCCGACATGTATATTGATGACGGCATCGACTATCTCGCCAAGCAGCCAGGAGAAATTCTTACTGAAGTCATCGTTCCTGGTAGCAGCGACAGTGAGCATTGCAAGTCTGCGTTCTGGAAGCTAAGAAGGCGTGGTTCGATCGATTTTTCCACCCTGTCAGTTGCGGCAGCAGTATGGACTGATGACAACGACGTCGTAACTCGTGCGGCGATGTACCTGGGTGCGGTTGGTGCTGCACCGATGCCGGTCGAACATGTCTCAACCATTCTCGTCGGCAATAAGATCAGCGAAGAAGCAATTGCGGAGATTGCTCATGCTGCGCACAAGATTGCACGGCCGATGGATAACACAGATTTTGCAGCGTCGTGGCGGGGGAAGATGACGGAGCAGTATGTGACTGCGGTTCTCAGGGAAATTGCCGGTTTACCGCAGTTGCGGATGCGGCCGCGGCATATACTTAAGGTGGTTTGATCAGCATTCGCGGCTAAAGCCGCTCCCACAGATAAGCGCTATCCTGTGGGAGCGGCTTTAGCCGCGAATTACCTTAATCTTCTGCGGACAACCGTCGCCGGATTTCCTCAGGAATAGGAATCGCCCGAATCCCCCGGGATCCATCTTCCAGCCTTTGCGCACAAACCCGAACTTCGACGCCCTTTGCACACAACTCACCGTCCCTGCGCACTTCATGCACCAGCTCAAAAGTCTTTCGTTTCCATGAACTGACATAACTCGTTATTTCAATTGTGTCCTCAAAATGCAAAGGACTAATAAACGTGGACTGCACGTCAACAATTGGTGCGCCGATCATTCCAAACTCTTGCCGAAAAACATCGAACGTCAATCCAGCCTTCGCAAACAGACGCCACGCGCTCGCATCAAACCAGCGAAAAAAATTCGGATAGAAGACGATGGCTGCGGGATCCGTTTCGCCAAACTCCACACTGACGACAAGTTTGCTTTTCATGATGATTGTATCTGCACGATTGAATTAGAAAAGGCGAACGTCACTCGTCTCCGCCTTCCGGGTAGTCATCGTCGCCCGGAATAACGAATCGAACCTGTTCTTTGTCATTAAGGATAATTGGGCGAATTTTTGCCACACCTGCATTTGCCTGTGCGCTCGCCCACGCTAGCAACGTATCAACTGTTTTGTGTCCAGCAATGTTGCGTAAATTAACGATCGTTGGAAAAGGCAGTTTCATACCGCCCTTTTCACCACTGGACAGAACTTCAATAGCAGTCATCCAGCAGCTGTCTATCAATTCATTGCCATCGTGTTCGGCATCCTGACCGGGCGGTACCTCGGCGAGAAAAAAGCGGGCCGCCCAGCGCTTGGGAAGCCGCACCGGTGTTTCCCAGAAGCTGAAGTAACGCAAAGCGTCGCAAGCGATGCAAAGATCATGTGTACGTAATAGTTGCGCCCACGGCAAGGCGCCGCTGTCGAGCTGCGCACGCAGCTGACGCAATAATGAGTTGGACTCCGTTTCATCTGCAAATGCCCAGTTTCCGCGCGGGTCACGTGCCAGCAAAATACCCGTCTCTTCAAACAATTCCCGGACGGCTGCACTGTAGTAATCCAAGCCGCCGCCCAGCACGCTGAGTTCCTGATCGGCTCGATCTGCAGTCAGCCCGCGGCAATAGGCATGCGCATCAGACTCATCAGCATCGACAACGCCGCCTGGAAACGCATAGCTGTCGCCGAATGCGTCGCCGGCCCTGCGCCTGACCATGAGGATTTCGGGGTCGGACTCGCCTTCGCGGACGAGAACGATGGTTGCTGAGGGTAGTGCTGGTATTGAATCGGAGTTGTTTGGGAGCATGCGTCTATGAGAACCGGAAATGGGGCAGAAAACAATATCTGGGTGGCTTAGTTTGGCAGGATATTGGTGATCTGTCGGCCTTGTCTAACTCGCCCGCTGGGCGGGTTCCTACAGCAGCTTTGTAGGAGCCCGCCGTACGATAGTGGCAGGTCCTCAATCCTGATGATCGTCGATCTATCGGCACGGGCGATACGACGTCGTTCGGCCTCTTACTTTTTATACGGATTAAACGCAGTAATATCAGCAGGCGACAACTCACCCTCACGAACAGGCGGTGTCGGTACGTAATGCAACGGCTTAGCACCTCCGGCCTTCACCCTGGCGCGCGCTTCGTCAGGCGTTTCCAATAACTCCGCCGCTGCAAGCGCCTCTTTACGATTTGGCAGGTAGGCTACGCCATCACTATTCGGCGGTGGCATGACATTCGCGTTGTAATAGGCAATCTTCTGCTTGTCTGCATCAATGTGTCTCTCCAGGTCAAGATCCCGTTCGTTCACGCCCTTGCGTGGCACGACACAAATGCCGTCCACAATCTCGAGATCGAGCCACCATCTTTTGGCAGGGTTGCGAATACCATGTCCCAGCCAGTCATCGAGTCGCGTGGCGATTGGCACCAGCAACGGCTTCAACCAGCGGGCATTGATGCCAAGCCAGCTGGCGACCTGCGTCGCGATCGGCCCGTCCCAGTCGACCACCTTGTTCAATGGGCAGGTTTTCATGCAGCGGCCACAGGCGAGGCCACGCTGATTCGTCAATCGGTAACGCGCACAACGTTCGGCATCGAGTTTCCACATCTCGTAACCGTTGAACATGACCTTGTCGCCCCAGGAGATCGCATCGCACGGGCATTCACGCGCGCACTTGTAACAATCCGAACAAAACTTCTGCAGGCCAAAATCGATCGGCTTGTCCGGAATCAGTGGCAAATCGGTTGTCATAACTACGGATTTAAAACGTGGGCCGACGAACGGGTTCAATACGAGCTCGCCAATACGGCTGAGCTCACCGAGCCCCGACAGCAGCGTTAAAGGTAATTGTAATACTTCGGAATCTGCATTGGTTTGCGCACGCGAGGAAAAACCCAACCCGCGCAAATGTTCGGCCATGACTCCCGCAACAACCGCGCCACGCATATAAGCTCGCATGGACTGTGCACCGGAAATGAAATCATCACCGGATGCGCCCTCCATCGTGTCGTATTCCTGATCGATCAACATGACAACTGCGTACTTGTGGTGACGTTCGACTTCCTTGCCGCCATCGACGTGCGAATACCACGCATAGCGCGGCACTTCACAAATCCCGGTAAGCTCCGCACCCATGAAATAGGACAGCGACTTCAGTGCCCTGGTGTTTTCCGCTGCATCGCTACACGACGCTGCAACTTCTGCTGCAACCGGGCCGTCTTGGTGCGGCACCATGGCGCCGATTTGTTTCAGCATGGCGGTCGCAAGTGGGTGCTTGAACGCGAATCGAGTGCGTTCATGTTGAGTTTTTTTGCCGAGGTCGCCATGAATGGCACGGTCGAAAAATGAAGCGCGTTTCGGCACACGCGGGACTTCATCGTCGAGGATTAGTGTCGTGGGTTTGTCAACACGGTCCACCGTTTCCATCGCGTACTTGCTCATGTGGGTCGGCCGGCTGTTTCGCCGCCAGCGCTCGAGGCCGGAGGTTGCGCCGCCAATGCCGAGCCAGTAAGCAACACCTTTTGCTTTGCCGGCGGCACGAGGCGCAAGCGGCAGATCAATCGCCAGCTCGTAATCGGTCGTTACCACGCTGATCGCGAACTGGTCACCGACATACGGATTCAGAACGTTGTCGCCATCGCGAATTCCAAGGCCCGCCATGATCGTAAGACGTTCCAGATCAACATCGCCGTGTAATGCGTCGTGGGCAACTGCTGAGTAACCCATCAGCTGAATATGATTTGCAACGCTGATCGCGATTTCATAAGCACGAAATTCAGCGGCTTCAGCAACTGTGTTTTCGACCCACGAACAAGCCAGCGACCCGTTCTCTGGCACGCGCGGGTACTTAACCAGCGCGACAATCGCTTGACCGTGTTCGAGCGGCGTCGCCCCGTCCAGCCAGCACGACTCTGTCAGTAAGCAAATTCCAACCTGGCTGGCATTAAGAAAATATGCTGATCCCTTGATGTCGACCATGCGTCTTTCAAGATCACCAGGAACCGGCGCTTTTGCAGAAACACGCTCATCATCCCGCAGGTTGTGAAATATTTGATGATAATTTTCAATGGATTTAGCGAAGGCCTCCGCACATTTCGTACCGACAGTCGGTCCGGCACTCTTCGGCATCGCGATTTCCCGCTCGAGGATACCCGGATCCCGGGCGAGTCGCTCCATTGGATATGAGCCGAGGTGATAAGGCCTTGTTTTTTTGGGGAAAAATATCATAAAAATGTGTAATTATCAGTACATTTCTAGTCTAACACTTTCCGCAATCAGAAAGAGCCAGAGTTGCGGATAGCGCAAACCGCAGCCCACCAATCGCCCGCTGGGCGATGTCCCAAATCCGCGAAATTACCGGATCATTACGCCAGCGCTTCAGCCCATGGCCAGGAAACTCCTCTTTATGCGACAGCAATGGGTCAAACCGAGGTTTCTCGTCAATAACCACGGTCCGACCCCGGTTGATGAAATTCAGGAAAAGAACTTGTCCAGTAACGGGCTATATCCTTGTACCGCTGTACGTTGCATGTAAAAGGCCAGGCCTCTGGCACCGCCCAGCTCCTCACCACCACCGGCCCGGCCGGGCCCACCATGCACCAGCATTGGCATCACAGTGCCCGGGCCCGGTGATATTGCCGCAACTTTGCTGCTGCCGTGTGTCAGCCGTCCGTTGAATGGCGCAAGCCCGATCAGCATCTCACGGGAGAAGCTACGGTCGTCGGAGTACACGGATGACACGAGTGAGCCACCGCCGGCGGCGACCATACCAATAAGTCCCGCGACATCGTCGTAAGGCAAAACAGAAACGATGGGACCGAATATTTCCCGTTCATGCACGATCGCAGCCGCTGTGACATCATCCACGCGAAACAGGTGTGGCGTCAGAAAGTATCCCTTGCCCTTTTCAACACCGACCAATCCCTCTGGTTCCAGGTTTCCCGTTACCCTGGTTGCCTGCGCCTGCAATGCTTCGAGTCCTGCCGTGACATCATGGAGCTGATTTGCACTGACAAGTGGTCCCATGCGAACAGCCGCTTCGGCCGGATTGCCAACAACGACATCTTCCAGGCGCTCCTTCAGGGCGTCGCAGAACGACTCCAGTTTTGCCGGCGGCAAAAAAACGCGGCGAATTGCCGTGCACTTTTGTCCGGCCTTTTGTCGAACGTCAGTCGTAACCTCATTCAGCATCATTTGCCAGGTCTCGCTGCCTGAATCAACGTCGGGTCCCATCACTGCAGCATTCAGACTGTCGGCCTCGACATTGACACGTACGGAATGCTGCGTATGTACATCCAGGCTGCGCAGCAACGCTGCGGTATTTCCGGACCCGGTAAACGCGAGCACATCCTGTGGTTCCAGACGTTCCAGCGTGTCACCGACAGAACCCGCGATAAAAGAAAACGCACCTTCCGGCAGTGCGCCGGACTCGACCATGACCTCGGCCATGCGACCGGCAAGCAACGCTGTGCTGGTTGCCGGTTTACTGATGACGGGCATTCCTGCAAGCAATGCAACCGCCGCTTTTTCGATCATTCCCCATGCAGGAAAATTGAAAGCGTTTACATGTACGGCAACACCCTGCATCGTGGAATAAATATGACGTCCGGCGTATCGCGGTGTACGGCCAATCTGTGTTGAATCGCCGTCGTTGATGATGTGCCGGTCGCCGAGCTCTTTACCGACATCGACGTAGGCCAGTAGTGTTGCCGTTGCACCGTCGACATCGAACTTCGCATCATTTCGTGTGTTGCCACCATTGGCGATCGACAGCTCTATAAACTCTTCGCGATGGGAGAAAAGGGCTTCGTAGAGGGCCTGTAGTTTCTCAGCCCGCTCTGCAAAAGAGAGCGAGCGCAACGCTGGCCCACCAACCGATCGTGCAAACTCGAGCGCCGCAGAAAAATCGAGGCCGCCGGTAGATGTTTCGGCAAGCGGCTCTTCCGTTGCCGGGTTTAACAAGGAAACTGGCTTGCCGCTCCCTTCCTGCCATTTACCGCTGACAAAGCTTCTTAGTATTACGCTCATTCGATTACTTCACTTTTAACCAATAGGAAATCAATCCGCCGAGTGCCATCGGCACGGCGAAAATATAAAAGTTGGCGGACATACTGAAACCTGCAGCGATAAGATATCCTGCCGCAGCCGGGCCGATGACCGCGCCGGATCTGCCGAGGCCGATTGCCCAGCCGATGCCAGTGCTGCGAATTTCTGTGGGATACACTTTTGCCGCGATCGCGTACAGACCGGTGAACCCTCCTTGTTGGAGAATGCCGGTAAAGAAAATAATTATCAGCAGGAAATTAAGCCGGTTTGGTGCCGCAGCGAAAATCACCATGCAGACGGCCGAGAACGAGAGAAAAACAAAAACCAGGTTGGTTAGTCTCCAGCGAGTAGAAAGCGTGCCGAGAGAGATAATTCCGATAACACCACCCAGGTTGAACAAAAAGAAAGCAAAGTGCCCGGTCTCAGCTGAGTAGCCTGTTTGCTCCATCAGCTTGGGAATCCAGCTCATGAGGAAATACAAGGTGGCGAAACACATGAAAAAAGTAGTCCACAGCAGCAACGTTGTAGTCCGGTGTTCTTTCGCAAGGAGCGCTGCCATATTTCCGAAAATGCCCTTTGACTGCCGCACTAATTGCTGGGCAACAACGGGCAATGCGTCAAGCGTATCTTTTCCCAGCTTGCCGAGAATATGGTTGACGCGTTGAAGAGCGTTCTCCGGTCGCCGCTCAAACAAATATTTCAGTGATTCCGGAATAAAAAGCCATGCGATAAATCCCATGGCGAGTGTGACGCTGCCACCAAACCAGAACATGCCACGCCAGCCGTACTCTGGCATGACAAATCCGGCAACAACGGCGGTCAGCGTTGCGCCGAGCGGATAACCGGCGGTTGTCAATGCGACCGATAGTGATCGATATTTTTCAGGGCTGTATTCCGCAGCCAGGGCGGCCTGGCAGGCCAGCATTGCGCCCGCTCCCAGACCGCTTATAAAACGCAGGATCATGAACTCCGTCAGGGTACTGGCGTTTGCAGTGAAAAGTATTGACACGCCAACCAGGGTTACGCTCAGGATAATAAGTTTGCGGCGCCCGATGATGTCGGACACCGGCGCGAGGACCATGGCACCTACCATCATTCCGGCCAGCGCAAAACTGAAAATCAGGCCCAGTCTGTCCGCTGTTAGCTGCAGCTCCTGAGAAACATTACTGGCGACAATTGCCATCGCCGTGATATCGAAGCCATCGAGCATATTGAAGAACATGCAGAGCCCGACAACGAGTAATTGTTGTCTACTGACCAGACCGTTATCAATAACTTCGGCAACGACATCACTACTTAGTGCCGGGGCCGCAGGATCAGACATAACGTTTACTCCACATACTGGAAACGCTATATGCGTACAGATTGGCACGCGTGTCAATTAAGAGATGACTTTGTTCGCCGTGCTACACCATTGTCTGGTGTGCAAAACACACGCGTGCGTCCGTTCTATTACACCTGAGCGGAATTAAAATGCATGTTATTTCCTGTTTGCATCACAACAAAGAGCCGCGTATGAAAAATCCGATCTCTTTCTGTACCGTCGCCGGGCAACAACGGCGGGATATCGAAAATGGGACTTAGCTGATCGCCGGTTTGTTTCAGGCAATCGCCCGTGCCGGTAGATTGCCAGGCTTCGTGTTGAAATTTTCGGGCTAGCTGACAGAGCGCACAAACGGCAGTCGTTGAGAACGGATAAATCCGTTGCGTTTCAGGAAGCCAAATACAGCAGCATGTTCTGCGTCAGTTTCCGAGCGCACAACCTCGATTTGCAACGCTGAAAGATTCGCCAGTAGTTGTGATAACAATGCAGTGCCAACCAGGTGGTGCGCGTAGTCGGGATGTACTGCGAGGCTGTCGAGTACCGCAACCGGTTCGATGCGATCGAACTCCCCGAAGTCCACCCGGGCCATGACAAAACCCACAACATGGTCGTCCTGCTCGGCGACGAGAGACACACGGACGCCGGATTCACCGAGCGCTTCCGCAAGTTTTTGTTGGTAGTAGTCCGCATGGTTCCTGCCGGAGATTTTCCGGTCGATTTTCACCAGTGCCGGAAGATCACTCTCGCGTAGTGAACGACATGCAACGAGGTCGCGTGCCATTGCACCAGGCTGATCACTGGTGACGTCACTATAATCGTTCGCATCACCCAGTCTGCCGGCCTCCTCGACCAGGTCATCGGCGTACTGCTCGTCATGCAGGGGCGTGGCAGTCCGCTCGAGAATATGCCTGGGCGCCAGTGAAAATCCGGTGCCTGCAAAAAACTGCAACATAGGCAGGTTGTGCCAGTCAGCTTGGGTGTGGATCGCTGCAATACCTTTGTGCTGCAAAATCCTGGCTAATGCGTCCAAAAGCGCACGGCCCATGCCACTCGTCACCAGACCGGGATCTACCCCAATCGCATCGAATGATGCCGAAGGCTCCTCGCTGCCGTATTCGCCCTCCTGCAGGCGCGCTAACAGAAACCCCTGCAGCACGTCGCCGATTTCACATCCGAGATAAACGAATTTATGTGGCTCTGCCAGCGCGGCATCCAGTCGCTTGCGAAAAAACCCATCCCGGCGGCGACCCGAGTGATTGCTGTCGATTTCTATTACGCGTTGCAGATCATCCGCAACCAACGGGCGAGTCGGGAATTTTTCCACGACCTTATTCATCCGGCACCATGATCGCCCGCCGACTGAGCTTACCGTCATGCGCCCTGGCGAATATTTCATTGATCGTCGACAAGGGGTGCCGCTCAATGAACGGCAACATGGACACCTGACCGGTCAGCACCAGTTCAAGCGCGTCGGGATAATATTCCGGCAGACAACCCCAGTTGCCCAGTGCGCGGGCGTGAAACGCCATCAGGTTGGACAGGCGTACCTCAAGCTTCTCCATTGTGAAGCCGACGACGGATAAACAGGCGCCATAAGTCAGCAGGCCAAACGCGTTCGTCTGGCCGGCTGCGGTACCGGAACATTCGAAAATTTTCCACTCCGTTTGTCGCAGGTTCTGGTCTTTCGCAAATTCACGTATCGCATCCCGTACGGCTCGTCCCTGTACCTCACGCGCATTGATCGTCAAGCTCGCGCCGTAATCCGTTAGTTGATCAAGCTTCGTTTGATCGACATCGATCGCAACAACACTGGCGCCCTTCGCGTGCGCAAGTTGTACGGCGTAACCACCAACACCGCCGACGCCTATAACAACAGCCAGGTCACCAGGTTCAACCTCCGCCTGCACAACTGCCTGGTATGGTGTGGTCAGCGCGTCGGCAACAACACTAGCGTCTGCAAGTTGCATACCGACATCAGCCAGGCGTGTCAGGTTAATCTCGCAAAGCCCGTTCGATGGCACCGTAATATGTGTTGCAAAGCCACCGTGCATATCAATGCCAGGCGATTTTTGCTGCCTGCAGATCGTGCCGTGTCCACGATCGCAAAGGTCGCAGGAACCACAAGGAATGACAGCGGGGATAATGACCGTTTTGTCCTGCCAGTCTGCAGCATCACTTCCGGCACTGACGACGCGACCACTGATTTCGTGACCCAACGTTAACGGTAACGGATGCTTGGTCCTGACACCGTCGTAATAGAAACCGAGGTCGGTATGGCACACACCGCAACCGGCAACTTCGACGACAACCTCGTTAGCACCAGGCTCATCCGGCACAAACCCTGTCCTGACCAACGGCTTGCCCGACTCCTCCATCACCCAGCGATATGCGTTCATTGATCAACTCCCGTGGCGGCGTTTTCCCAGATTGGTTCACGCTTCTCGAGAAACGCATTGAGGCCCTCGATCGCATCGTTGGTCTGCATAAGTTCATCGAGGTACATCGCTTCAACGGTCGCCAGCTTGGTCCTGATGCGGGCGACGTAATCGTGTCGCGCAGCGCTAACCGCGATACGCAAAGAACTTGTGCTCTTGCCTGCGATGTTTTTGTCGATCCACGCCATAGCAGCCGCGGAGGGCTCATCGCTTACCTTGTCAACGAGTTGCATTTGCCTGGCTCTTTTTGCACCGACACTCTGGCCAGAGAGCAAAAGTATTTCCGCCTGAGACTGCCCGATGCGTTCCGGTAACAGGCAAGAGGCCGCCGGCGCGAATACGGCAAGCGAAATCTCCGGTTGTCCCAGCTGTGCATCGGGCCCCGCTATTATCATGCTGGCTGCGCACGCCACCTCGAGCCCACCACCGAGACACTGGCCCTGCACAGCGGCGATGATCGGTACCGGGTATTCGATCATTTGTGTGACCAGCGCATGGAGTTTTTTCAACATTGCGGCACATTGCTCTGGCAGATGCTCCTCGACACTGGCGCCGTAACTGAAGTTCGGACCCTCGGCATCAAGCACAACGGCCATCAGGCTGGAGCTGTTGGCGTGATCTTCAAGTGCGCTACTCAATGCAGCGATCATCGCCGCATCGATAATATTGGCCTTCGGTCGGGCGAGGCGCAGTCTTAGTACCGTGCCGTCACTGTCGAGCCAGACCTTCAATGGATTATCTGTCATCGGATATTCCTTTAGTCGATAGCCGCCGGCGGATCAGGATCGTAGTCCCAGTCGTCATCCGGCGGAGGGTATTTGCTTAGCCAGTTGTGCATCCACGCGACATGCTGGCGCTCATCTTCGGCGAATTCCTGTGCTAATGAACGGACTTCTTCCTCCACCTGGCCACTCGCAATGACCTCAAAAAACGCCATCGCATTTAGTTCGTTTTCCAGTGCAAGTTTGAGCGCCCGGTGCGGCGTCATAAGATAATGAATACCGGCCAGGTCGATGGTTTCCGGAGACTCCAGCTCCGCCCAGCGATATTCCCACGGCGCAAGTTCCGGCAGCTCAAGGTCACCGGCCTTCTCTATTATTTTTTCTGCATGGCCGGCTTCAAGTCCTGACATTTTTTCGAACAAATCCGCAACCTCGCTATTCCCACAATCCCGCATTTGCTCAGCGAGCTCCTTGTAGCTTTGCACCGCCTCCATTTCGATGACCAGCGCATGGACCAGGAGTTCTGCCATGGAGAAAGACTGCGCCAGATTTTCTGCATTGTCGTTCAAAGTTGAAATTCCTCATCAATGTTGCGTTCAATCCTTATGTTCCGCCCGACGGTTTGTCGATAAGGATCACGATCGCCTTTGTACAAAACGCCGATATTGAAGCCGTCGTCGGTCATAACTCTTCTTGCAGCCTGGGAGGCGTCCGTGGTTGGCGTCACGGGAGAGGGATGCACCTGATTTTTCCACTCCCTTTGATCCGGTCGAAAGGTGACGCAAGGACTCAAGATTTGTACGAATGAGAAGCCGGGATGTTCAATTGCATCCACGAGGATTTTTGTCGTGCCATTCGGATCACCGGAAAACGCACGGGCGACGAAATTTGCCCCGGACGCGAGTGCGATAACTAACGGATGGAATGGAGAGACGCCTGTACCGCCAGGTGCAATCTTGCTATCCCAGTCCGGAGCCGTGGTAGGCGACGGCTGGCCCTTGGTCATGCCGTAAACCTCGTTATCCATCACCACATAAGTGATATCTATGTTGCGTCTGCAGGCGTGCAATAAATGATTGCCGCCTATCGAGAAACCGTCGCCATCGCCCCCGGCGCAGATAACGGTCAAATCCGGGCGCGCGACTTTGACGCCAGTGGCCAGTGGTAACGCGCGGCCATGTATGCCATGAAAGCCGTAACAATTCAGATAGGCAGGGATGCGCGAAGAGCAGCCGATGCCGGAAATTACCGCAATCTCTTCGGGCCGTAATTGCAATTGGGCCGCCGCTTTCGCAAAGCTGAGCAGTACGTGATAGTCGCCACAGCCAGGACACCAGACCGGTTTGGTTTTGGACTTGTAGTCACTCGCTTTCAGTTTACAGGGAGCTGGCGTGCTCATTGATCACTCCAGTCGCGGAGCTTTGCAGCGATTTCGCCAGGGCGAAAAACAGAAGGGCCCGGTCGGTGTATCGATGCAACATCTCCAGGCAGGTCATACCACGAGCGCAGGAAATGGTAGAGCTGACCGCTGTGATTCTGCTCGATAACGATGAGGCGCTGCACGCCCTCTAGCGCCTCCGCCATTTTGTCCGGTTGCGCCGGCAGCAGGAGTCGCAGGCTGATCAGCTTTATTTTCGCCTTCAGGTCGTTCGCTAATCTGCCAATGGCCTCTCTTACAGTGTTCGTGGTTGATCCCCAGGTAAGGACTGCCAGTTCACCATCGCCCTCGATTTCGGCCCAGTGCTGGCCATAATCAAACGCTTCGATCTTCCTGGCTCGTTTGTCGAGTTGTGCGACGTGATCATCGACGAGGCCAGACGGTGTTGCGCCGGTCGTGTGCTCGAGGCCATCCGCCGTGTATTGCCCGCCCGGCATCCCCGGCAGCGGCATTGGAGATATGCCGTCAGCCGTTAACGCATAACGCTGGAAATTCTCATCGATGGCCGTGGCAAGTTTTCTCTGCGTAAGGAATTTGATATTGGCTATCGGGTCAACCACTGCGATTGCCTGCCCGATGAACTGGTCCGACAAGACGATCACTGGAGCTTGCGTTGCTTCTGCAAGGTGCACAGCCCATTGTGTTGTGTAGGCGCAATCGGCAACTGAACTCGCTGCGACAACGATGTGCGGCGCGTCGCCGTGCAAGCCATAAACAGCGGCATTGAAATCTGACTGTTCGGGTTTGGTCGGAATGCCGGTTGATGGACCACCACGCATGACGTTGATGACGACAAGGGGAATTTCGGCGCCGACAGCAAGACCGAGACCTTCGATCATCAAAGACAAACCCGGACCCGAGGTAGCTGTCAGGGAGGGTATGCCGCCGTACGATGCACCGATTGCCATATTGATCGACGCAAGTTCATCCTCGGCCTGCACCAGCGTGCCACCGGCGTCATGCAATCTTGGTGCCAGCCACTCCAGGATTTCGGTGGCGGGTGTAATCGGATAGGCGGCCGCAAACTTGATACCACCGCGCAGCGCGCCGAGTCCGGCAGCATGGTTGCCGCTGATTAACCAGCGCTCATCTGCAGTGCCGTTTACCGCTTCGATTTCGACTGCTGTAACCGATGCGGCCTGGTCCCATCCCAGTCGTACGCAATCGATACTCGCTTTGATTGAGTCAGGGCCTTTTTGAGCGAGCTTTTTCTCGATGGCTTGCAGCAGGGCCGAATCGGGAATACCGGCAAGTCTTGCTACGTAGCCGAGCGCAACCATGTTCGGTCGGCCGCCTGTGACGGTTGCGGAAAGTGCCTGCATCTCCAGTTCATGGATGCGGACGCCGGTTGCGGTGATAAATTCAGGAACATCGCCGGCGGATGGATCAGTGACGACAAGACTATCGGCAGTGAGTGGTATGTCAGTACGAAAACGCTCTGCGTGTTGCCAGTTGATACCGAGCAAGACATCAAAATGGTCATCCAGACAATTGATCGGCGTCTTGCCGAGTCGCAACAATGCTGCAGACTCACCACCGCGTATTTGTGGTCCGACCGCAGGAATCAACAGGCCATAGCGGCCGCACCTGGCGGCAGCCGTCAGTAATATTGCGCCAGCCGTAAGCACGCCAGCACCGCCCTTGCCAACCAGGGCGATGGAAATTGAGTCCTTGTTGATAGCCTGTTCTGACATTACCAACCCGTAGTCCGGTCCATCATTGACTAAAACGGTAAAACGGTACTATAATACTATTATACTCTGAAATATCAACCGCTACCCGGTCTGCGTTGCACGTAACGTTTACAGGGCGGGGGTTTCAGGAGAATCGGACAGATGAACGCACAAGCCGCAGCAGACACAAACGCAACGGAACTGGTCAATTATGATCTGGCCCCCGAGGTCATTGTCGAGGGCGTGACATTCGAAAAACGCGCGGCACGCTGTCCTCGCGGCCATGCTCTGGATGGACTCTACAACGTCTGGATTACGCTCGATAACCCGAAGCAGTACAACTCCTATACGACCGAAATGGTGAAAGGGGTGATCCTCGCGTTTCGCCAGGCAAGCGCCATGCGCGATGTTGTTACTGTCGTTTTCACCGGTACCGGGGACAAGGCTTTTTGCTCCGGTGGCAATACCAAAGAGTACGCGGAGTACTACGCCGGTAATCCGCAGGAATACCGTCAGTACATGCGCTTATTCAACGACATGGTTTCCGCCATCCTGGCCTGCGACAAACCCGTGATCTGCCGGGTCAACGGATTGCGTGTTGGTGGTGGTCAGGAAATTGGCATGGCCTGTGATTTTTCCGTGGCTCAGGACCTGGCGCGCTTCGGTCAGGCCGGTCCAAAACACGGTTCGGCGCCGATTGGTGGCGCCACAGATTTTCTACCACTGATGATCGGCTGCGAACAGGCGATGGTCTCCGGCATACTTTGCGAACCGTGGTCGGCACACAAGGCCTATCGTGTCGGCATAATTTCAGATCTCGTTCCTGCACTGAAGGTGGACGGAAAATTCATAGCGAATCCTTTGGTAGAGACAGAAAAATATCTGGATGAGTATGGCCGGATAGCACACGGTGAATCCAAAACTGGCGAGGCATTAAAAGAAGGCAAGGCGTTGCTGGCCGCTGGCACAGTCGACCTGACTCTGCTCGACGAAGCAGTAGAAGAATTATGTGCCAAGTTCGTCAACATGTTTCCGGACTGCCTGACGAAGACACTGGAGGAGCTGAGAAAACCGAAGCTCAATGCATGGAATGCGAATAAGGAAAGCTCTCGAGCATGGCTCGCACTAAATATGATGACCGAAGCCCGTGCGGGTTTTCGCGCGTTTAACGAACCAGTGGGCAAAGATCGTGAAATCGATTTCATCGGCTTGCGACTTGCCCTAGCTGACGGGCAACCCTGGACCGATGAGTTAACCGAAAGCCTGTTACCTGCGGCGCGCGCGCAAAAATAAACGGAGAGTTCAATGGCGTTGATGATTAACAGTGTCTGTACGGCATGCGATGCCTGTGAGCCGGTTTGTCCCAACGAAGCCATCAGCGTCGGAGAGCCGATATATATCATCGATGCTTTCAAATGCACGGAGTGCGTCGGCGCCGAAGATGAACCGCAGTGCCAGCTGGTCTGTCCTGAAGAGGAATGTATTGTTGCCAACCCGGACTTCGAAGAAAGCGAAGACGAATTGCAGCAGAAATATGAAATGTTGAACGGGTAGTTCAGGAAAAGAATTAACGAAGATTTCGCCCGCCCGGCGAGCGATTGATTTGGTGGCGCTACACCCGCCTTTCCAGGTTTTCAACTCCATACCGCAACAACGTCTTCAGCGTAATCGAATCCAGCGTCGACCGAATCAGACCGTCTATCTCGCTGTTTACACTATCAAGACCACTGATCACTATCCCGGCGGTTCCTGCCACCTCGTCGGGCGTATCTATATCCGACTCAAGTGACTCGAACTCGTGTATGACATCCCACAAGGTCGTCCGCCGTACATTCCCGGCAAAGCGATAACCGCCGCCGACGCCGCGCACCGATTCGATCAGTCCGCTGCGCACCAACGTGCGCATTACCTTGGCCAGATGATGTATCGAGATTCCATATTCCTGTGCGATCTCTGCAGTCGAGTGCTGTCTGTCCGGCGCAGAGGCCAGGTGTAATACTGCATAGAGTGCATAGCGACTGGCCTTTTGCAGCTTCATGTTTTAGTCCAGACGCTTTTCGAGTTCAATGTAGGGCCCGGCAGAAAGTCCCTCGCCGCGGAAAAACGACAGGTTAACTTTGTCGGTGCTGAGAACCATTGTGCGAATGGTCGCTATGCCGGCGGATTTCAATTCGACAGACAATGCATCCAGTAACAATGAACCAATGCCAAGCTCCCGATGTTGCGGCGAGACACTTAATGCCAGTACCCAGCCACAAGGTGGGGAGCCGAACTCCCAGGCACGAATCTCGCCGACAACAAAGCCGACGAGGTCGCCGTTTGCCGAGCTTGCAACAAGAAAGTGGCGCTGTATTCGCATAGCAGAATCTGTAAAACGCTCGAGAATATCTGTCCAGTAGGCCGACTTGTCCGTACCGGTTATCTCGGCATCCAGCGCCACGATTGCAGCACTATCGGCAACGGTAGCCGGCCGAATATCGATCGCGATTCTATTATTATTCATCTTCGCCGTTTTGTTATTCTGAGCCGTCCCGGGCAACAGCCTATCCTACCCGGATGTCGGCCAATTATCGCTCCCGCAGTCCGCTGCGTCGCACCACCATACCCACTACCCACAGGCCGCTTAAGTAAGGGCCTCCAGCCTGATTTCACCGTACAAGGCAGCGATTGATCTTAAACCAGTATTCCGGTACTATTATACCAGTATTCCGTAAGGATAGGTTGATCATGGCTCTGGAAGAGATTGTCGAGCATTGTCAGAATCTGTATGACGACCTCGACTTCAGCAGCGTAAACCGCTGGAAAAACGCGGTGAGCGGTCGCAAAGTCGTCGGCCATATGCCGGTCTACGTACCGCGCGAGCTCATTCACGCGGCCGGCATGCTACCGGTCGGCATTCTCGGCGGTGGCGATCAGCTGGATGTCATTCACGGCGACGCTTACTACCAGAGTTACATTTGCAGAATACCCCGCTCAACAATCGAACTGGCCGTTACTGGCCGGCTCGACGTGCTGGACGGTATGCTTTTTCCAAGCACTTGCGACGTCATCCGCAACCTGTCCGGAATGTGGCAACTTAAATTCCAGGACAAATTCGTACGTTACGTTGATGTGCCCCAGGATTTCGATCTGGATGTTGGCGGAGCTTTCTATACGCGTGAATTACAACAGCTCCGTGACGACCTTGCAGAACTCAGCGGCAACGAAATCACCGATGAAGCTCTGAATGCGTCGATCGCCTTGTACAACGAGAACCGTCGGGCGATCAGTGAACTGTATGCGTATCGCTCGGCACAACCCTGGCAAGTACCGACGCCGGAGGTCTATCTGTTAATGCGTGCAGGTATGTTACTGCCTGTCGACGAGCACACCAGTCTGATTCATGACTACATCGCCGCGGCTCAGGCCGTCAAACGCCCGGTCAGGGATAATTGTCGCGTTGTCGTTAACGGACTCTTCTGCGAGCAACCGCCGTTGGGCTTGTTAAAGTCAATCGAGATGGCCGGTTGTTACATCGTCGATGACGATTTCATGCTGGTTGCCCGCTGGTTACTTAAGGACGTGCCGACAACTGGCGATCCACTCAGGAATCTCAGTCACGCGTTTATAAACTACTCTGTCGAAACCTCGTGCAAGTATGTGCCGACCCGCGAAGCGAAAGGAAAATTCCTGATTGATTCCGTTCGCAAGACCCACGCAGAAGGCGTCATCTTTTCCTCGCCCAGTTTTTGTGACCCGGCGCTGCTCGACAGGCCGATGTTGCAAAAAGCACTTACCACTCAGGGGATTCCTTATACCGCTTTCAAGTTCGCTGAAAATTCGGGCCAAATGCAGCCCATTCGCGAACAGGCGGGCACCTTCGCAGATTCAATTAAATTATGGAGCGCCGCATGAACACAGCAGCGACGGACACCGAAGACGTGCAGAAAGAAGAATCGATGATTCTGCAAAAGGCCATGATCAGCGCCAACTATGATGCGCTTTCGACGGCACACGAAGAGGGTAAAAAAATCTCCTCGACCTTCGTGCCCGGCAATTTGAATGAACTGCTGATGTGTTTCGACTTCGTTCGCAACCTTCCCGAGATCAATGCATTACAAGCCGGCATGCGCAAGAAGAGCGGCGGCTATATCATGGAAGCCGAGCGCTCCGGTCATTCGGAAGATGTCTGCACCTATGTCAAGAGCGACCTGGGAATGATGTCGAAGGGTCAGGTCGGACCGAACGGAAAACCATTACCTACGCCGGACCTCCTGCTACTGTCTTACACCGGTTGCTTCACCTTCATGAAGTGGTTCGAGCTGGTCCGCGATCAGTACGATTGTGAAACCGCCATGTTGCATGTTCCCTATCAGGCCGATGGCAAGATTACCGAAAACATGCGTCATTTTGTGGTCACGCAACTCAAGGAACACGTTATCCCGACACTCGAGCGCGTCAGTGGTATCAAATTCGATATCGACAGATTGCGAGAGTACCTGCGGGAGTCAGCCAAAGCCGAGGACGACCTCGTTTGGGTCCTGCAGTCGGCGAAAAACCGGCCATCGCCAATTGATGCCTATTTCGGTGGCGTCTATTACTGTGGTCCGATATTCACAGCATTTCGTGGCACCCGGGAAACAACTGACTATTACAAATCATTACGCGTCGAAGTCGAAGACAGGCTCGCAAAGGGACTGGGGCCCGTAACGCCGGAAGGCACTCTGGACGAGGAGCGGATTCGTCTCGTTGTAGAGGGCCCGCCAAACTGGACCCACTTCCGCGACTTCTGGAAGATGTTTTACGATGAGGGTGTGGTTGTGGTCGCCAGTTCATACACCAAAGTTGGCGGCGTTTACGACTTTGGCTTCCGCCACGACCCCGATAACCCACTCGAAACGCTCGCCGATTACTGCCTTGGCTGTTATACAAACCACAGTCTGCCGTCGCGAGTCGACATGCTCTGCAATTACATGGACGAGTACCAGGCGGATGGATTCCTGGTTAACTCGATTAAGAGCTGCAACAGTTTTTCTGCTGGTCAATTGCTCATGTTGCGGGAAATTGAAGAGCGTACCGGCAAGCCAGCCGGATTCATCGAGACCGACCTGGTCGATCCGCGCTACTTCTCCTCGGCCAATGTAAAAAACAGGCTCGAGAGCTATTTTCAAATGATCGAGCAGAAAAAGGCGCGCGGCCAAGACAGGACTGCGGCATGAAGTGCTTTATTGGCATAGACCTGGGCTCTACGACGACCAAGGCGATCGTACTGGACGAGCAGCAAACAGTGCTGGGACGTGGCATAACCAACTCTCGCTCAAACTACGGGATAGCGGCAGATGTCGCAAAACAGGAGGCGTTTCTTGACGCCCGGTTTTTTCTGTTCCGCAAACTGTTACATGACCTGCCAGCACTTACGGGGCATGTGGATGATTTCCTGGAAAACCTTGAACAGGATTTCCGCCTGCAACAATACCTGGATCAGCTCGATGACCTTCGCCGTACCTGTATCGATAGCGCAAGTGACGACCGGCTGGCCGCAGATGGACCGGAGACACGGGAATTGCTGACTGAATTATTCCGACAGCTAGGCGCTGAAGCGGTCAATCTCTTCGGACCTGGCTCCAGTCGAAAATCCGATTTCTTTCGCGATATCGCGGGCTCGCAATACTCAAAGGCGTCGCGGTCGGTCACCGAAGGCAGCAACATTCGCTTCGAGTCGATGCTAAATATCTACGATCGCTCCATTATTGACGTTGAAAATCGCATCACCAATGATACGGACGAGGCGATGTTCATGGGTGCGCTTGAGCGGACCTGCAAACGGTCGGATAACTTCAGTCAGCTGAAAGATGAACTTCGTGCACCAATGAAAACTGTACTCGATACCGAACTGGAAGAGGCCTATGTAATTGGCACCGGATACGGACGGGCCACACTGCCTTTTTCGAAGGAACATATACGCTCCGAGATACTTTGCCACGGTTTGGGTGCGCACATCATGCATCCGGAGACTGCAACCGTCCTGGACATAGGCGGGCAGGATACGAAGGCGATACAGGTAGACCCGCACGGAATTGTCGAGAGTTTCCAGATGAATGATCGCTGCGCCGCGGGTTGTGGTCGCTATCTTGGTTACATCGCAGACGAAATGAACCTTGGTCTGCATGAACTCGGGCCAATGGCGATGAAATCGACCAGAAAAGTTCGCATCAACTCGACCTGCACCGTATTTGCTGGCGCCGAACTTCGTGACCGGCTGTCGATGGGCGAAAAACGTGAAGACATTGTCTCCGGCCTGCATCGGGCAATCATTCTCCGTGCAATGTCGATTTTATCGCGCTCCGGCGGTATTCGTGATCAGTTCACCTTTACCGGTGGTGTCGCGAAGAACGAGGCGGCGGTCGCCGTGCTCAAGGAACTCGCTGAGGAAAACTATGGCGCGCTGACCATGAACGTCAATCCGGATTCTATCTATACAGGCGCATTGGGTGCTGCCACTTTCGCGCAGCGCACCATGGTGCATTGAATGAGAAATAGCGTATGACACTTGCAGTAGGAATTGATCTGGGGACCGGTGCGGTCAAGACTGTTTTGTTCGACGTAAGCGACGGCGAAATAAAATGGTTGGCAAGGAACACCGATCGTATTCGCAGGCGCGACCCGCAGGTACTGGCGAGGGAAGGCTTCGATAAAATACTGGCGGAGCTCGAACTGGATGCCGGGCAAATAGATTACATAGCGACCACCGGCGACGGCGAAAACATACCCTTTCGCACGGGACACTTCTACTCGATGACGACCCATGCCAAGGGCGCAACCTATCTTAGTCCTGGCATTAACGCTGTCATAGATGTCGGCGCACTCCATGGACGGGCGATTGCGACGGATGATCGTGGCAAGGTGCTGACATACAAAATGACCAGCCAATGTGCATCCGGATCCGGCCAGTTTCTGGAAAATATTGCCCGTTACCTGGGTGTAACGCTCGAGGAGGTCGGCGAAATATCAAAGACTGCCGATAACCCCGAAACGGTGAGCAGCATATGTGCCGTTCTTGCAGAGACTGACGTGATCAACATGATTTCACGCGGCATTAGTACGGCGAATATTCTCAAAGGCATCCACATCGCGATGGCGAGCCGGCTCGTCAAACTGTTGAAATCAATCAAGGCTCGCGAGGGCACTGTATTGATCACCGGTGGACTGGCAGTGGACGAGGGCCTCATCGAGGCGATGAAAGAGCAGGTCGTCGAGCAAAAACTGAAAGTGAACGTGCTGAGCCACGCGGATTCAATCTATGCTGGCGCAATTGGCACTGCGCTCTGGGGTGCGTTTCGCCACGATAAGTTATTGCAGGCACAACATGGTGTGCCTGCAAAGAATCTCGATGAGTATGATGCCGGTAAGGCCGCGCTGGCGGTCAACCTCGGCGAGGAAAGCGTTGCGTGCCCGATCACCAACATTGCTGAACCGCAGTGCAACCCGGTGCAAGGCGGGCCTGCTTCTGCCACAGACAGGGAAACCGAGTGAAAGCGACAGAAATACTGATGCAGGAGCATCGTCTTATCGAACAGGTTCTGGATTGCCTGGAAGAGGCTGCCTGCAGGCTTGATGACGGTGAAGAGATCGAAGCGGAATTCTTTATCGACGCAGCAGAATTCGTGGCCGGTTTTGCCGATGGCAGCCACCACAGGAAAGAAGAGGACATCCTGTTCGTAGCGATGACTGCGAAGGACATGCCTGCGGATTCAGGCCCGGTTGCCGTCATGTTGCATGAACACGAAGAAGGCCGGCGACTGACAGCCGCCTTTCGATCTGCAGCAGAACAAATGAAGACAGGTGACACCAGCGCCGCGATGGATGTCATCCAAAATGTGCTGGACTACGTTAATTTGTTACGCGAACACATTATCAAAGAAGACAATGTGCTGTTTCCGATGGCTGACCAGCTGGTAACGGGCGATGATATGCGGGTTGTGTCGCGGAAATTCGAACAAGCGCTGGCTGAGGATGAAGCGAGTGGTGAGATCAAGCGCTACCAGGAATTGGCGCTTAAACTAAGTACGGCTTTGAGCGTGGTGACCTGATCGGCGATAAAGCACAGAGGTGCTTGGCGCTAATGGTCGGCCAGTTGAGAAATCAGCGCAAAGGTCGTCCTTATTCGCGGCGTCTTCGCTATCGTGCTCGTCTGTACACTGGGACAACGTACATTGATTTAGACAGCCGCTCCTACAGATTTTCTCTCGATTGGCATTATCTCGTAGGAGCGGCTTTAGCCGCGAATGCTCAACGTTACTATCCACCCCCGTAACGCGACTGCGTAATCTGCGCAAGAATCGAAATCGCTATCTCAGCCGGTGACCGCCCACCCAGTGGCAAGCCAATCGGGCCGGCAATACGTGCCAGCGTATCCGCGCTGAACCCATGTTCCGCCAGGCGGCCCAGTCTCCTCGTGTGATTTTTCTTGCTGCCCAGCGCGCCGATGTAAAATGCATCGGATTCCAGGGCAGCCTGCAATGCGGGGTCATCAATTTTGGCATCGTGACTGAGAGTGATCACGGCGGTTCGGCAATCGGGTGACAACTTCTGCAAAGCTTCCGTCGGCCATTCGTGGCTGACTTCCGTATTCGGAAAACGCGCAGAAGAAGCGAACGCTGTTCGCGGGTCGATCAGTTGCACTTCATAACCGGCGATTCGTGCCATTGGAATCAGCGCTTGTGCAATATGCACCGCACCGACAATGATCAGCCGTGGCGCCGATGAAAATGTTTGCAGCAGGTAGTGCTCATTCGCATATTCCGCCGTTACGGCACCATCACGAGCCAACGCTTCCCGGCCACGCTCTATGAGTTGCGCGGGTATTTCGGCGACGTCACCGTGAATACCGGTGTCATCGATCAGCACCTGGTAACCGTTGCCAAGGCCGCGTAACAGAACAGCAGGTTCATGGCGCTGACCTCCCACGACCAACCGCTTTAACAAACCACGATTCATGCAACCGGCTCCAGCAGAATCCGGATCTGCCCGCCACAGGCCAATCCAACCTGCCACGCTTCGTCGTCGGTTACACCAAATTCCAGTATCTGCTGCTTGCCGCTGTTTATGACGTCCGTTGCGGCACGTATCACCTCACCCTCGACACAACCACCCGAAACCGATCCTGCGAATGAACCATCACTGGCGATCACCAGATTACTGCCGGCTGGTCGTGGAGACGAACCCCAGGTTTGAATTACCGTTGCTAACGCGACCGCCTTTCCCGAGTTGCACCACTCTAGTGCGACTTGTAGTACACCCAGCGGATCGTGATCCGTAACAGGTGCCTGAGTTTTGTTTGTTTCAGTCATCGATCAGAATGATGTCACGGTTTTCGCTATAGAGCTGCAGTACAAGCTCGTGCCGTTGCTCGAGTACAGCACGTTGATTGACGTAGCCCTTGTCGGTAATTTCGCCGGCATCGGTGTCCAGTGGTTCGAGCAGGAATAGCACACGTGCAACGCGTGTGCTGGAGGCCGGGTTAGCAGCGTTGTACGACGCCAGGTCAGCACACAATTTCTGTTGTACTTTTTCGTGGCACAACAACTCTGGCAGGGGAGTGTCTGGTCCTTCGCCCGCTACATTGGCTACCCCGGCAAGATTCGGGATAATCAGCAAGCCGATATGATCGCGATCGTGACCGGTTACCACGGCGTCCTGAATCAACTCCGTGCATGCGGAAACCGCGCCGACTCTTACCATACCGGTATTTACCCAGGAGCCGGTCAACAGCTTGAAGTCTTCCGCGACACGGCCGTCAAACAAGATACCCTTTGACGCATCATTCGGGTCGGCAAATTTTGCGGCGTCGCCGGTAATGTAGAAGCCATCTTCGTCGAAGGCTTCCTCAGTCAGATCGTCGTGCTTGAAATATCCGGGCGTGATGTTTGGCCCACGCAGGCGCATCTCCAGTTTGCCCGCATTCGGCAACAACTTGAGTTCGGTGCCCGGCACCGGCAGGCCGATAACACCGGCACGCGCAATGGGAAAATGAACGCCGGTGGCTAGTGGAGCTGACTCTGTCAGCCCCCAGGCGGAGGTCATCGCGATCTTCTGACCAAGCGCGGCCATGGACAGTTTCTCGAATCGCTCCCAGAGATCCTGCGGAAGTGCGGCGGCGGCATAAAAGATTGTGTCGAGATTGGAAAAGAAGTGATCCCGAAATGCAGTGTCCTGCTCCAGGTATGGCGCCAACATCTGAAAGCCGCGGGGCACGTTGAAATAGGCCGTCGGCGCGATCGCGCGCAGGTTCTTAATAGTGGTCTCGAACATGCCCGGTGCCGGTTTGCCCGCATCGATATAAAGCGTTCCGCCATGGCGCAAGATCAGATTGAAATTATGGTTGCCGCCGAAGGTGTGATTCCAGGGCAGCCAGTCGACCAGAACCGGTGGGCGACGCGTAATGAATGGCCAGATCTGGGCTAATGCCTGCTGGTTGGAACACATCATTCGTTGTGTGTTGATGACGCCCTTTGGCATACCTGTTGAACCGGAAGTGAACAGGACCTTGGCGACGGTATCCGGGCCTACGCGGGAAAAAGCAGCATCGATGGCGGGAGTCGGTTCCGTTGTGAATAACTTTTCTATCGGTATCGCCGCGGTGGCGGCAGGGCTGGTGTGCTTCACAACCAGGGCAACGCCGTCGAGATCAAGCGCCGCGAGCGCGCCGCCAAACGTGTCACCATCAGCTGCGAAAACGAGTCCTGGACGTACCAGGTCATAGACGAATTTCAGTTTGCCGAAATCGCGGGACATGAGCGAGTAGGCTGGCGATACTGGCGACACCGGTATGCCAACGAACATCGCCGCAAGTTGCAGCAAACCACTCTCGATGCTGTTGCCGGAAAGAATCATGAGCGGGCGGTCGACTGTCACGCCATGCGCGAGCAAAGCCTGTGCCAGTGAGCGCGTCGATAGCAGAGCTTCACTATAGGTCAGGTGTCGCCATTCACCGGATGCTGTTCGCTCGGCAAGAAATGTTCTCTGCGGCGCGTTTTCCGCCCACTCGATCAGGTATGAGCAAATATTCGGGGCATAGGGCTCGAGTGGTAGCGGTGAGCGCAGGATAAAGCCACCGTCTTTCAGGTTCTCGACATCTACCGCAGCAGGTGCGAAGTCCGGCGCCACCTCATTTCCCCTCAACGGTTATCAACCTCGAGGACAAGCGCCATGGCTGAATCACCCGCTGCACAACCCGTAAATAGTCCGCGGCCACCACCGCGCAGTACCAGTTCCTCTATCAATTCGATGACCGATCGCATCCCGGTCGGCGCTTGCGGGTGCCCCCAGATCAGGGAGCAGCCAAAATTGTTGATGTTCTTCAGCGGCACACCGGCATCGCGGGAGAAAACAATGTCATTCACTGCAAACGGGTTGTGCGTTTTAATGGCGTCCATGTCATCGAATGACAGATCCGCGAGTTGCAACGCGGAACTGGCAGCACCGAGGGGCGCCTCTGGCATATACCCCAGTTCAGCACGCGATTGGCCGGCACTCAACATGCGAATTCGCACGGAAGTGTCAGTCGATAGCGCCCGGGCCTTGTCCGGGCTGGCAATGACGATTGCTGCATTGCCGTCGGCGGGATGTGTCTGGCCACCGTACGTAACCGCACCACCCTCGATCACAGGTTTGAGTTTTGCCAGGCCCTCGGCAGTTGATTCGGCAACACCCTGGTCGCCGTCAATTTCCTCGATCGTTTTTCGCAAGCGTGGATCGGGCACAGCGAACGGCAAATCCATGTACCGTTTCTGGAAGGCATGGTCATTGGCCAGCGCATCCTCGTATTGTGCGCGACGTTGCAATACGACCTCATGCTGTTCGGACGTCGAGATCGAATACTTCGCCGCGACATTTTCAGCGGTTTGCAACATGGAGTGTTTGCCCAGCGGATCACAACTAAAACTGTCCAGAACGACATCCTCAGCCACGCCGGTTCCACCCGGTCCCGACTGCGCCGGATAGTAGGTGTGCGGTCCGTTAGAACATCGATCCGCAGTGGCGGCCAGCACTGTTTGTGCGAGGCCGCTGCCTATTTCCTGCGCGGCCATGACCATAGTCCTGACACCCGAGGCACAGACCTGTGACACGGTGGGGCCCGGTGCCTGTGGCGCACCGAGCAAACCCATAAACCACGGCGTCCCGTAAAACGACTGATGCTGATAGATACTCAGGCCTAGTACGCCGGCATCGAAAGACGTCGGGTCAATGTTGCGTCTGCCAAGTTCGCGGCGAGCAACGTGTGCTGCAAACTTTACGGCGTGCAAGTTCTGCAGCGCCCCCTGCCAGCGCACGAACGGGGACGACCAGTAACAGCCGTACGGAATTTCAACTTGCTCAAACATTTTTATTACCTTTAGCCTGCGTCAACGAGCATTCAACATTCGCGATGCATCAAAGTTCCCAGTTCAGACCACCATCTGGCAGCGCCTCCAGCAGGCGTCCTTCGCGTAGCAAGCTCGCGGCGGCCTCAATGTAATCGGTGAGCGCTTCGTCGTGATCCAGGTAGGGAACCGACTCACGCACCATGTCGTAAATTTTCCGCGTGACCGTACTCAACCTTGCGGCACCACCTTCACGCTGGTCCACGGCCTGACAAGCACACACCAGCTCCACCGCAGGAACCGCATAACAGATGTTGAGAATGTCGCGAGCGCGACGTGCGGCAACCAGCCCCATGGACACATGGTCCTGGAAATCCCCGGTGGTTGTCAGCGTCTGAATCGAAACCGGATGACAGAGCGAGCGCATTTCAGCCATGGTCGAGGCCGCGCAATACTGGCTGCCCATCAGGCCGTGGCGTAGTCCCGGGTTCTCCTTGCAGAGAAAAGGTGGCAGGCCGTTGTTGTGATGCGGGTCGAGATATCGATCGATACGCCGGTCATGCAGGTTGCAGGCGGTCGTCAGCGCGATGGCAACATGGTCCATAGCCTGGCTGACGTACTGCCCGTGGAAATGCGCGTTGTGGAAAGCATCGCCCTCTTCGACGATGATCAGAGGGTTGTCGTTGGTGGAATTGATTTCTATTTGCAGGGTGCGATCTGCCTGCCACAGAGCATCCACTGATGGGCCCAGTATCTGCGCAGCGGCACGCAACGAGTAAGCATCTTCTATCTGCTCGTCCATTCCCTGCGGCTCATCGGTGCGCATTTTGGCAAGCCAGCGGTCGACCTCCTCGTCCTGCACCACCATCTTGCTGTCGGCGAGCGTCGTCCAGACTGCATCGGCGACCTTGACCTGCCCTGGATGTGGTTTGTTGCGATGCACGGCCGGGTGGTAGGGCATGATCTTGCCGCGCAACGCCTCGAGTGTCAGCGCTGCTATCAAGGCAGATTGTTTGAGCAACTTTTTTGCATGGTAAATAACGGGCGCACCCACACCAACCATGACCGAGGTGCCGTTGATCATGGCAAGGCCTTCCTTGTAGGAGAGGCGCGCCGGCTCGAGCCCGGCTCGTTTGAGCGCCTCTGCCCCGGGGATAATCTCTCCCTCGTATTTAGCCCGCCAGGCGCCGGTAACGACCATGGCGATATAGGCGAGCGGCCCTAGATCGCCACTTGCGCCGAGGGATCCCTGCTCGGGAATGCAGGGGACTATGCCGGCGTTGTACACAGCAATGTACTTCTCGAAGTTCTCAGGACTAATGGCTGACACACCGCGACCGAGAGAGTTAATGCGGCACAGCATTGCCGCGCGGACATAAACATCATCGAGGTTCGGGCCAACATTCGAGGCCACACCACGCAGAATGTTGTTCTGTAGTTTTTCGGCGTATTCCTCAGGGATCAGCCAGTTGACGAAGCCACCGACTGCGGTAGTAACGCCGTAGATGATACGGCCTGACTTTACGAAGCCCTCCAGCATATCGCGGGAGGCCTTTACACGTTCTGCTTGTTCAGGAAATATGTCGACGCGCGTCTGTTGATATGCGGCTTCGACCATTTGGTCAACAGTTAATGTTTCGCCATCAAGATGCATACTGTTCCCTCCCCCGGAGCGGGTTTAAGTAAGTTCGTTGTTATATTTTTCTACTTTGTCTCGGCTGCTACATCACGCATCGCAGCATCCGCACGTTCGATTGCCTCGGTTATGTGTTCCTCAGTCGTAACTGTGGACAGCGCGATCATGCCCCGTGGCGCGATAAAAACACCGTGATTGATGCATGCGAGGTGAAACCTGTCCATTATTTCGTCGTCGTCACGGACAACCGATGATTCCGGAACCGACTCACTGAAATAAAGATTCAGGCAGGAACCGTAATGGTTGGTGGCGAAAGGCAGGCCGTGTATCTTTGCCACTTCGCTGAGCTGTGACTCCAGCGACTCGCGCAAATCATGCATTACCTCGATACGTTCTGCTGTAAGTTCCCGCAGAGATACTTCTCCGGCAACCATCGTTACCGGGTTGGCGTTGAAGGTGCCGGTGTGAAAAACTTTCAGGTCATCCTGGTCGAAAAGTTTCAGCAGGTCCTTTTTTCCGCCCACCGCACCGACCGGAAAACCGCCGCCGATGATTTTACCCAGCATCGTCAGGTCCGGGTCAATGTCCAGGCCCGCCTGGCAACCGCCGATTGCGAATCGTAGTGTCAGTACCTCGTCCAGAACAAAGAGTGCACCTGCGGCATGTGCGGCCTTTCTGACGCCGTGAAGAAAATCTTTCTCACCCGCTGTTATGCCGCCGGCACCCATCACAGGTTCCAGGAAAACGGCGGCGATGTCGGCGCCGTGCTCATCAAGCACTGCCGCAAAATCGTCGAGTTTGTTGTAGCTCGCCAGGTGCGTAAGTGGCCCTTCCTTACCGAAGGAACCGATCTCAAATTCGAACAGTGAACCGTGATAACCGTAGCGCGCCATCAGGACCTTGTTTCTGCCCGTGATCACACGGGCGATCGTGAAGGCAAGTGCGCCAGCTTCGGATCCCGAATTGGTAAAACGTACTTGCTCGATCGAGGGAATGCGATCGACGATCATTGCTGCGAGCCTGTTCTGTGGTTCATTAGCGGCAGCCCAACCGGTCCCGTCACCGATTTGTTTGCGCGCTGCTTCCACAATCGGTGGGTAGGCGTGCCCATGGACCATCGCCGTATAATTGTTGATCAGGTCAAGATACTGATGACCGTCAACGTCCCAAAAGTATGTACCTTCACCACGCTCGATGGTCAGTGGATAGGGTGCCCAGAATGACGCCTGGCGCGATGTTCCACCGGGCATGAACTCACACGCCCGAACATGGTTTTTCGCGCTCGCCGGTGTTCGAACAAGATAAGTTTCACTAATTGCTGCTGTCATTCCAATCACTCTACCAGTTGTAGGCTTCCACCTCTTGCGGCACTGCGTCGAGAAATTCGCCACTGGCGAACATAGAAGCAATTTTTTCGATGTGGTCAGTCAGTGGTTCATCGTGATCGAGATAAGGCACGTGTTGTCTCACTATGTCGTAAAGTTTTCGGGTTGCCGAACTGAGTTTGTCGATACCTCGAAAGTCAGCTGCCTGGCAAGCACAGAGCAATTCAAAGGCGAGGATATGACGAGCATTGTCCAGGATGTCACGTGTCCGACGTGCCGCGACCAGGCCGAAGCTGACATGATCCTGAAAATCACCCGTCGAGGGCAGCGATTGAATCGACATCGGCATGCACATCTGGCGAATTTCAGCCGTCAGCGAGGTCGCGAGAAACTGGCCACCCATGAGTCCCAGGCGTACGCCGGGATTCTCCTTGACCAGGAATGGTGGCAGGTCCCCATTGAGGCCCGGATGCAACAGGCGATTGTTGCGTCGGTCGGAAAGATTGCACATATTAACCAGCACTATCGCCAGCTGATCCATAGCGTTGGAAATGTACTGGCCGTGAAAATTGGCATTGTGCACGGCCTCGTTATCCTCGACGACGATCAGTGGATTGTCGTTCGATGAATTGATTTCCGTCTCGACGGTTTGCTGCACGAATAGCGTTGTGTCTACTACCGGGCCCATGACTTGTGGTGTCGCGCGGATTGAGTAGGCATCTTCGATCTGATCATCGAGACCGCAGGGTTTGTCGGTCGCCAGGTTTCTCAGCCACTCTTCCGTCTCTTCGTCCTGGACGATCATTTTGCTGTCGGCCAGCGTGTCATAGATGCATGCCGCAATTTTCATCTGGCCGGGATGCGGTTTTTGTCGATGCGCTGCTGGATGGAACGGCATGATTTTGGCTTTGTGAACTTCCAGGCTCAAACAGGTTGCCAGCGTGTGTGTCTTGATGAGGCTTTTACTTTCTGCGACAAGACACGCGGCAACCGCGGTCATTACCGAGGTGCCATTGATTAGTGCCAGCCCTTCCTTATAGCCAAGCCGCATGGGCTCTATGCCAGCTTGCTTCAGCGCCGCAGCACCCGACATGATTTCACCATCCAGTTTCGCACGCCACTGTCCGGTGCCGACAAGACCGATGCAGGCGAGCGGACCGAGATCGCCGCTGGTACCCAGCGAGCCCTTCTCGGGAATGCAGGGCAAAACGCCGCGGTTGTACATCTGCACGTACTTGTCGAGATTCTCTATCGAAATGGCTGAATAGCCGCGTCCCAGAGAATTAATGCGTGCAAGCATCGCAGCGCGGACATAGTGGTCGTCGAGGTGCGCACCAACATTGGTCTGTACCGCGCGCATGATGTTGTTTTGTGAGTCCTCGGCATGCGCTGGCGGCACCAACCAGTTAACAAATCCGCCAACACTGGTCGTCACACCGTAGATGATGCGACCGGACGCAACGAAGTCGTCAAGCAATCTTCGCGAGGCTATGACGCGCTTGCGAATCTCGGGAGTAAGTTCGATCTGGGCCGTCGGGTCGCGCGCGATGCGCGCAATGGTATCGACCGACAGGCTTTCTCCATCGGGAACGATGGTTGGTGCGGCAGGGCTGTGAGTAGCGGGAATCATGATATGCCTCGGCGCGCGTAAGTTATTGATAAAAGACAGCCTACGCCGAAGTACGTGCATAAACCTTTCTTTTTTTTCGTTTTAAGCGATAATAATGGAAGAATCTTGCAGTTATGAACATAAAATAGGGAGAGTCTTTCATTATGGTCGGAATAACAAAAGGAGAGGTGCTGCCGCTTGATCGTTTCGAGCGCGCCATACTGATTGCGCTTCAGGTCGATGGCCGGGTGAGCAATCAGGACCTGGCGCGGCAAGTCGGACTGTCGCCTTCGGCTTGCTGGAGGCGAGTAAGAGCATTGGAGCACGCCGGCGTCATTCAGCGCTATACCGCGATCCTGGATCCGAAAATGGTGGGCATTGGCGAAACCGTATTCGCCCATGTCTCGATGGCACGTCATTCCAAAAGCTCCAGTGTCGAATTTGCTGAATTGATGCGACAGCAACCGGAAGTCATGGAATGTTTTTTCACAACGGGTGCCGCGGATATCATGCTGCGCGTGGCTACACCGAGTGTTGCAGCCTATGATCACTTTCTGGAAAACGTGATTTTCAATGCACCGGGCGTCTCCCAGGTTCACTCGGATTTTGCGCTGCGGCAGATCAAATTCGAGACGGCGTTACCGTTATGAAAATCCTGGATTCACCGGCGAAGGCGGAATCTGATATTGTCATTTGTTACGGTCGGGAAGCGGTATTCCGAATCGACTTTTCTGAATGGGGCCAGGTTCTTGGCGGCGAGAAAAAAGAAAGCCAATAAACGAGCGGGCAAGAAAGGTGGCAAGAATTCTGTTCCTGTTTCATCCCGTGGCCAGCAACGAAAGGCAAAAATTCTTGCTGCTGCGACGCAGCTCTTCCTGAAGATCGGCTACGGTGAGACTTCAATCGATGCCATCGTTGAGAGGTCCGGTGGTTCAAAAGCGACTTTGTACAATTTTTATCCGACCAAAGCAGATCTGTTTCGTGCTGTTGTTGATTCTATTGTTACCAGCAATGAAAGTCAGGAACTAAAGTCGCTGGACAACATTCGTGACACGCTGGTGGCCTTCGCCGAACAGCGGTTGCGTGTGGCGTTTTCCGGCAAGCACAGGGCGCTAAACCGATTAATTATTGCGGAACGTGAGCGCTTTCCGGACATCGCTCGCATGTATTACGAACAGGGACCGTTGCACAGCCACACGTTGCTACGTGATTATTTTGAAATCCTGATAGACAAGGGACTAATTGATATCAGGAGTGCCGACGAGGCTTCCGAGTTTTTTCGTGGCATGCTCATGCACCAGCGCTATATCGAACAACTTTACCTGAATGCCAGCCAGCCCTCCGAAGAAGAAATTGGTGTCAGGGCGTGCCACGTAGTCGATCGTTTTCTCGAGGCCTACCACCAGTCTGGCAGCAGTTGATCCGCATTTTCAGCTGTTTTCCGGTCAATTCCACAACTCTCCATCATGCGCTGCAAACGGCTTTCCGTGGCAAGCGATTTGCGCCAGTGGAAAATGCTAAGAACGAGGCTGGTGACCACCGCCAGGTATATCGCAATGGTGAAGTAGGAATTGACAAAATACATAATCCGACCCTCCTGCGTTTACCGGTAGCATTTTGAATATACGAGGGGGCTGGTGCTCGCCGGGCGAGCCTAGAGTCCGGCGCCCTGGCGTTGAATGATCAATGAGGCCAGCTTAGCGCCAGCTGCCAGGGAATCCTGAATGCTCTGTCCATGGCAGTAGCGGCTCAGGAACCCTGCCGCGAAAGCGTCGCCCGCGCCCGTTGTGTCGACAACCTCGTCTACCGGAGCGGCAGCACAGTCGATGCGTGTATCGCCAAGATAGGCACGGCTTCCGGCGCCACCAAGGGTAACCACGAAAAGCTTGCTGTGCCTTTCAGCTAAAGCCTCAATTCGGGCAATAGTTGCGTCGTCGTTACTCGACAGACCGAAAAAGCCAATATCGATTCGCTCAATGTGTCGCTCAAGCAAATCAAAGTCGGGATGCGCCAGGAAATCAGCAAAATCGATAGCGGTCTGGCCGCTGTTTGGAATCGACATCAATTCATCAAACAGACCGACTATCTGTAAATAGACCGGAGCAACCAGCAGATCACTGTTCGCAATGATCTGTTGTTCTGCATTGCCGAAGCGGAAGTGCCTCAATACACCTTCTTCGTAACGGACAAATTTTCTTTCACCATCCGGCTGAATCTCGATGTACTGAATTGGCGTTGCTCCCGATAAACGCGAGATGTGGCACTCAATTCCGGAGTTCGCCAGCGAGGAAAGTACGATTTCGGCGCCTTCATCGTCGCCAACTGCAGAGATGATTTGCACGGTGTCGCCGTCTGGAAACGATTGCTTCGCATTGCGGGCAAAATTGGCGGTGATGCCGCCGAAGAATAATTCGCCAGAGGGCAGATAATGATCAACACCGCAATCGCCTACGCAGACAACGTCCATCTAGTTGCCGAGTGATCGCATGAGCGCACTGACCGACGCCGCGTCAACAGCCTTGTCCCGCATAAGCGCTGTACCGACGATGGCGCCATCACAATCAGCGAGCAGGGTCGTTGCGTTTTCGGCATCGAGGCCGCTACCGATGAGGATCGGCGTATCCTGACCACTTGCTGCGACGCCCCTGGCCGCTTCGCGCAGGTGCTCGACTACCGGCGCGTCACCGGTCAGATCGCCTGTAACGACGATCGCGTCTGCCTGTTTCTCGCAAGCCAGTTGAGCGGATTTACTCAAGGGTCGTTTTCTGATCATCGTGGCGTACTTGACCTGAATATCCGCCAGGATGAGGATGTCATCCGCGTCGATTGCAGCTCTGTAAATAACCAGGTTGTCTGCGTCAATTTCAAACTCGCCATATTCAGGCCGCGTCATGGCATCGACAAAATAATCGGTGCGAATAAAGCTTGCCCCGCTCATCCTGGCGACCGCCAGTGATGCTTTCGGGTCATTCAGCAGAATCTCACACCCGACGATCACCTCGTTACTTTCCTGCACGACAGTCCGGGTGATTGCGGTCATCGCCGCAATGGTCTCTGGCTCCGCCGTTACACGATGCGGACGATCGTATTCATTCTCGATCAAAACGCCATCCACCCCTGCTTGTTCAAGCACGTGCAAATCTGCGACTGCATGTTGGATCACGTGGTCTATTCCCCTGGACTCAGGGTAGCCGGGCAAAGGTGGCAGGTGGATCATGCCAATGATCGTCTTGTCCCCGGGAAACAGTGCTCGAAATCTATTCAACTGGCTGATCCTTGCGTCTTGCCGCCAGAACCCTGTAGACCGGGGCACCGGCCAGCGTCAACGCTATGCCGATCAGGCTGTCCATCGGGTTGTATATTAGTGCGGCGATCATGAACAGTGTCATAACGACAATAAAAATGGCGGGCACAACAGGATACCCGGGTAAACGGAATGTTCCGGGTTCAGACTTCATCGGTCGCAGTTTGAAGATCGACGAAACCATGAGGATATTCATGAACTGAAACGGCACAACAAAAAACGTGACAATGCGGGAAAAGGAGCCGAAGAAAAACAACGCTGCAATCGACACCCCGGCAGCGAACAAAATGGCACCGGAGGGTACGTTTCTCGCTGGCGAGAGAAATGCGACGGTACGGAAGAATGGTGACAGGCGAGTTCCCGAAGATAGCCCGACGTACTCGGAGGCCGCCGCATAAAAAAGCCGTGGCAGCGTCATGATCAGGCCGCCAAGTGCGCCGAATATCGAAATCCACATCAATAAACTTAGTGCAGAACCACCGATCGGGCCGAACGCAGCCTCTGCAACTGCCGGGGCGACCAGTGTCGGGTTTTCACGCATAACCTCAAGCGGTACGACGCGTAAGAAGGTGTAATTAACAAGAAGGTAAATCAGGGTAATCAAAATGACGCCGACACTCATTGCGATCGGGAAGTTTCGATTCGGATTCTTTACCTCGCCGGCGATATTGGATGCGTCGATCCAGCCGTCGTAAGTGAACAGTACAATCGCAACACCCAGACCCACAAATCGTAGAAAGCCAATAAATCCCTCGTCTCGCGCCAGTGAGTCTGCAGCCTCTGTCGTCTCTGCTGCCGGAGCTGCAAGGAGCAGTCCGCCTGCTATCAGTGCGACCAGGCCGATAATCTTCAGACTTGTGAGCACGATCTGGGTGCGGCCGCCCCATTCCGTACCGCGCATGTTTATCAAAGCGAAAAATACTATGGCTGCAGCGGCCCACGTTAGTTGCATACCGGATGAACCGGAACCAAACACCTGGTTTGCCAGTTCGCCGAATAGTATGGCGACACCGGCGATAGCGCCTGGCCCGCTGACGAGCACCATCATCCACGCCTGCATAAATCCGGCAAATGGCCCGTAGGCCTCGGTGAGCGCATGGTAGGAAACGCCGGCTTTAGGTATGAGGGCAGACAACTCCGCCAGGGTCAGCGCACCACATAATGAAATGAAGCCGCACAGCGCCCAGAAAAAATAGACCTGCCACTCGCTTGTTGCGACTGCAGCAAGCTCCCCGGGTGTGAAGAAGATCCCGGAGCCAATCATGTCGCCCATGACAATGGCGAGCACGGCCCAGAGACCAAGTTTTCTTTGCAGTGACATTTGTTCCCGGCTGTTTGTCTTGTTAGTTACCGCGAAATGCGAAGCTTGAATTTACAGGTCTTACCAGTTGTGTGGAAGTGCTATTCTCGCTTTGAAGACACGGGGAAGGCAGAGATAATTTTGTTAACACTCGATGCAAAAGCAGTCGCAACGGCATTGCCTTACGAGCAACTGATCGAGGCGCTCAAAAATGCATTCAGCGCGAGCATCGACGTTCCGCAACGGGCACATTATGCAGTGAACGTGCCGAACGGCACATCCGGCACATTGTTGTTAATGCCAGCGTGGCAGCCGGGCAGCGGGATGGGCGTAAAGATAGCCACGGTATTTCCGGACAACGCGAAGCTTGGCGCACCGGCTGTATTTGCAAGCTATTTGTTAATGAGTGCCGAGACCGGGGTGCCGGTTGCGATGCTGGATGGCACTGAACTCACGTTGCGGCGCACGGCAGCGGCTTCTGCCCTCGCTTCCGCTTATCTGTCACGCAAAGATGCACAAACATTGTTAATGGTGGGGACCGGAAATCTTGCGCCACACCTGGTTGCGGCACATGCGAGCGTGCGGCCGATACGCGAAGTATGTATCTGGGGCCGGCGGCCGGCGGCGGCAAAAAAACTTGCCGACACGTTTTCTGCTGCAGAATTTTCGGTGACTATTGCAGAAAGCCTTGCGGATGCGGCACGGGCGGCGGATATCATCAGCTGTGCAACGCTCGCAACGGAGCCGCTCATTATGGGTGAATGGCTAAGTGCAGGGCAGCATCTCGATCTGGTCGGTGCGTTTAAGCCGGATATGTGCGAGGCCGACGAGAGTGCGATCGTTCGGGCAGAAGTGTTTGTCGATACGCGGGCAGGTGCGTTATCGGAGGCAGGTGAGATTGTTCAGGCTTTGCAGAGCGAGGCAATAAGTGAAGCGGCTATTAAGGGTGAACTTAGCGAGCTTGTCAGTGGAAAGGTGAGTGGACGCAGTAATGACGACGCCATTACGCTTTTTAAATCGGTGGGTACTGCACTTGAGGATCTGGCGGCTGCAGAACTTGTGATGAAGAACTCAGCACCCGACATTTGCGGTTAAAGTAGATCCCGCAGTAGGAAGAATCACTGGTAGGAGCCCGTCCTGACGGGCGATTAAGCTAGATTATTGTGATTGTCTGTAGTCTGGCAGGTGCTATTTTCAAGCAGGTTCGATTGGTTGGGTTCTGCAAACAATAAAAATCCGGGGTCAAACTTCAGTTTCTAATGAAGTCTGATCCCGGATTTTAATTGTTTGTCGCCCGTCAGGACGGGCTCCTACATTTCTTATGAGGGTCTGCAGGGGTCGATCAATTCTGAATTAACTTGTCTTTGCGCAATTGTCCCGCAATCGCTTTCACCTGCACCTCAATCACCTGGTCTGCCGAATCATGTTCAAAAATCAGCGATTCAATCGCCCAGATTTTTCTCTCATCTGCTGCCACGTAAAGTTCACTGACAAAGGTCGCTGTTGAGTCACGTTTGAAACCGGATGCAGCATTAAACTCCGGGTAATCATACTTAAACAGATCAAACGCGCCTCCCGTCGGTCGATTGGCGACCGCGCCAGCGACATCCTGTCCCTTAAGCCTGACAAAAAGAACGGCATCGAAACGACGCGCACGGATAGCGTTATGAATCGCGTTACGCGCAACCTGCGGGTTCCTGCCAACGACGGTGTAGTAGGCCGTCGCCGCCGATTTATCACCCGCAAAGGCAGCCGCAAATTCTCTCTCAAATTGGGCTCTTGAGGCAAAATCGCCAGCGACGCTGATAACCAGAACGTTGCTGAAATGCACCTGTCCTACAGACGGGTCTTGCAACGTTCGAATGATATTCGGCGGCGTGGCGCAGGACGTCAAAAGCAGGATAAATGTTGCAATGGCCGCGAGGCCGAGTTGTAGTTGTCTTCGCACACAGACCTCCGAATTCTGCAGGATGGACATTCCGCTGTTACGCTGCCAGACAATATACCATCGCTGACGGCGACTGGCCCACAATCGATGAATACCGGGTTATATGTAATATACTGTTCTTATTCAAATGCTTAGCACACGATGTTTCGACTAAAACAAAAACACTCCCAACCCAGCAAAAAAAAATATCCCAAACCGGATGTCAAACGTATCCTCGCGGAGGAGTCGCTGCTGCGCGGAATTCTCGGCAGCGTGGCAGTTGCAGCACTGCTTTGCTGGATATGGGCTGTGCAGGCGATAACAACCGGGCGAGTATTTCCGTGGTTATCGATACTGATGGGCGTTCTGATCGGATTGGCGATGCAGCGATTCGGTCGCGGCCTTGACTGGCGCTTTCCGTTGATAGCCAGCGTGGTTGCTGGCGTCGCGGCGTATGCCGGCAATCTGATGATTGGCGTTCTTGAAACCGGGCGCTACATAGAGGCGCAGCCGCTGCAGGTAATCGCCGGGCTATCCATGGATACGATGCGGTATTTTTTTAGAAACACAATTAGTGTAATTGACCATATCTACGCATTTTGTAGTGCTGGTGTAGCCGCATTTTTCTCCATCCGGCGGTTGAACCGGCGCGAAGTGCTGGCGTTGCGCGCTATAAAGAAGGCGAGAAATTGAGCGAACAAAAACTAAAAATCTATGGCGATTCCCGTTCCGGGAATTGTTACAAGCTGCAAATGTTGTGCGCGGAAATGGGCGTCGACTATGACTGGCAGGAGGTCGATATTCTGGCCGGCGATACGCGCACGCCACAATTTCTGGCAATGAACGCCAATGGCAAAATTCCATTGCTTGCACTTCCGGATGGTCGTTATCTGGCTGAATCAAACTCAATACTCTGTTATCTCGCCGACGGTAGCGACTTTTTTGCCGGAGATGCGTTCACCCGGGCAGAGGTACTGCAATGGATGTTTTTTGAGCAGTACAGCCACGAACCAAATATCGCAACGGCTCGCTTCATAATTCAGTATCTCGGCAATCCGCCGGACAAACGGGCTGCGCTGAAGGAAAAAACAGCCGGTGGTTACAAGGCTTTGGATGTCATGGAACAGCAACTGCTGCAGCATAATTACATCGCGGGGGAAAAATTCAATATCGCGGACATCGCCCTGTTCGCGTATACCCATGTTGCTGCAGAGGGCGATTTCGACCTTGGCCCGTATCCGGCGATTCGTGACTGGATAGAACGTATAAAGGCCAGGCCAAACTACGTCGTAATGGGTGCGCGATGAAAGCGAAGGTGGAATTTTTTTACGACTACGTCAGTCTCTACTCGTATCTCGCGAACAGTCAGCTTGCGAAACTTGATGCTGAAATTGTTTACCGACCAATGTTCCTTGGCGCCGTGATGGAGGCGACTGGCAACCGGCCGCCAGCGACAGTAAAGGCAAAAGGAAAGTACCTCTTTACCGATGCCAGACGCTGGGCGGATCACTACTCGATAGCGTACGCGATGAACCCGAAATTTCCGCAAAACACGATCAAAGCATTGCGGCTGGCACTGGTTGCTCAGCAACAAGGGGTGTTCGAGTTACTTCACCAACCGCTGTTTGATGCGATGTGGGCAGAGCAGCAGGATCTGAGTGATGAGTCGGTGCTGGCGGGCATTATCACAGATGCTGGCCTGTCAGCTGACGAGATGTTGCAGAAGATTGCTGCGGACGATATCAAGGATGAATTGAAAGCGAACACTGCAGAGGCGATCGATCGTGGTGCTTTCGGTGCGCCGACGTTTTTTGTTGGTGAGGAAATGTTTTTTGGTAATGATCGGCTGGATTTTGTTGCTGAGGCGATTGGCAGGCTGGGCTAACAGAAGCGAGTTGCCTGTCATTCGCGGCTGTCTCAATGGATGTACATATGTCCCAGGGCGTAGGAATGTCCGGGAGCGAAGACGCCGCGAATGCTATCAGGCCGTACGAACCCCCGAAGCAACATCATGCCGGGCCGGAATCCCCGCAAGCAACTCCCGCACCATATCCTCCACATTCTCTACCGCATCACTAACACCAAGAAAATACGGCGGATCACGACGCAGCAGCGACCAGTTGTTGGACTTGAGAACGCGCACAAGATGCGTAAGGTTTGTTTTGATCGCATCCACGTACGGATTCTGTCCATCACACAAAACTTCAACGTAGCGATAGGCGCGGTTAAATTTCTTCTGCAGCCGGTCTTTGGAAACCTGCTGATAAAACATCGGTGTCTTCTTCAGCAAATCGACGCCGGACTCGTAACGAACCACGTATTCGCCTGGCTCTGCATTCTCAATAGCAATGCCACCTAAAACGAATTCGTTGTACAACCGGTCGCGACACTTTTCGAGGTAACAACGATCTGCCATTTGCGCGATCAGGTCCGCAGTACCAAGCAAGTGACCGCAAATCGCGTCACGTGGGTCGTCCAGTTCGATTTTGTCGAGATCGAGTTCATAGCCGGTGAAATGCACAATCATGCTGCTGACGCCGACATCTTTTGTCAGGCCAAGCTTGGGCAGGTAGCGACGCAGGAAATCTGCACTTCTTGATACATGATAAAGCGTGAATTCCGCGCCGTTTTTGAACTCGCTATCGCGTTCTTTGTGCCGGATGTAACCGGAATCATGAAAAAGTGAGGTAATGATGACCATCTGCGCGCGCCTGGCGCCGAGGCGCTCTGCCGGATCGACGCTGCGCTCGTAACCCACAACAAGGCGCGCCAAAGCCAGCGTCATGTCCAGCGTATGCTGCATATCGTGATAGGTCGTATCGCAGCCGTTATAGCCTGGATACTGGCCGGTGAAGAGTCGTGCGCAGTCATAGAACGCCAGCCACAACTTGTCGAATGACGCGCCGGGAAAGGTCTCTGAGAACAGCGCGTACACGGCATCACGAACCGCGACAGGATTGCTTACCTGTACGGTATTGGTCACGTCGTAATCATTACGGCGATCCTGAGTCATCAGTTTTTTGTTTTTCTTATTGATGATTGCGGCACCCGCTGCCCCGACAATCGGTCTGACGTCGTCTTTCATACGTCAATCCGCTGCGCGTAGCTTAACGGAAAGCAGACCCGGAATTGCCCGATTTCAGGACGAGTGCGCGGAAGTGGAACGCCCTGCTCGACGCGAAAAGAGAACTGTGTCGCGGAATATGTCATATCGGGAGAGTCAGGCTGAAAACTCGGCTATCACAGGCGTGTGATCAGATGGGCGTTCCCACGTCCGTGGTTCGCGATCGACATAACTGGCCTCACAGGCCGTTGCCAAAGCAGCTGTCGCCAGTATCAAATCGATGCGCAGGCCGGCATTGCGGCGGAAACCGGCGGCTCGATAGTCCCACCAGCTGAAGGTTTTCTCAGGTTGTTCGAACTGCCGGAAAACGTCGGCAAGGCCAAGCTTCATAAGGTTTGCCAGTGCTGCACGTTCTGGCGGGCTGCACAGAATGTCTTCACCCCACTTCTCGGCGTCATAAACATCACGATCTTCCGGTGCGATATTGAAATCTCCGAGCACCACCAGCTTGTCGTGGGTTTCGAGTTCAGCAGCGAGGAACCGCTCGAGAGCAGCCAGCCAGTTCAACTTGTACTCGTATTTTTCCGAGCCAACGCTCTGGCCATTCGGTATATAGAGATTGACGACGCGTACGCCATCGATGGTAGCTGCCAGAATGCGCCGTTGCGGATCCTCAAAGCCCGGAAAATCGGTTACCTGGTCCGTGGCTTCGCCGCGGCTGATCACCGCGACACCATTGTAGGTTTTCTGCCCGCTGGCGACGGCGTTATAGCCCAACTCGGCGAAGGCCTCTGTCGCAAACTTTTCTGTAATTTGTTTGATCTCTTGTAAGACCAGCACATCAGGACTCGCACTGGCAAGCCATTCGAGAACATGCGGCAACCGGACATTGAGGGAATTCACATTCCAGGTCGCTATCTTCATGCGGCTTTACCTATGCCACTTTGCAACAGCAATGCATCAAGCGTCGGTTTACGGCCACGAAACGCAACATATGCATCCATGAAATCGCGACTACCACCGACCTCCAGTATCTCTTTCCTGAAGCGTGCAGCGGTTTCCGAATCGAAAATGCCGGACTCTTCAAAAGCTGCGAATGCATCTGCGGCCAGCACTTCGGCCCACTTGTAGCTGTAATAACCTGCTGCATAACCGCCGGCAAAAATATGCCCGAAGCTGTGTGGTTGCCGGTTGTATTCCGGAGCAGCAATCAAGGCGACATCACTCCGAACGTTGCGCAAGACTTCGAGCGCTTTGCTACCCAGCGCGGGGTCGTAGTTTGCGTGGAGCAGGAAATCAAATAACGCGAATTCAATTTGTCGCAGCATGGCGAGGCCATCGCCAAAATGACGGCTGTTGTTCAGTCTTTCATAAATTTCACGAGGCAACGGTTCACCGGTCTTGCAATGCCGCGAACAATGCTCGAGAACCTCATAACTCCAGGCAAAATTTTCCATGAACTGACTGGGCAGCTCTACGGCATCCCAGGGAACGCCGTTGATGCCGGCAATGCTCGGATAGTCGACCGTCGTCAGCAAGTGATGCAGCATGTGACCGAATTCATGAAAGAGCGTTACAACATCATCATGCGTCAGTAGTGATTGTCCCCTGGCATCCGGTGGTGAAAAATTACAAACCAGGTAGCCAACCGGCGGGATGTTTTCCCCGGCCAGGTTTTTCCGGATGATGCACTCATCCATCCAGGCGCCGCTGCGTTTGCCCTTGCGCGCGAACAGATCGGTGTAGAAGCTGCCGAGCAGGTTTTCTTCTTCGTCCCGGACTTCAAAATATTTGACCGTTTCATGCCAGCCGCGCACATTCGGATTTTCGGTTACAGTGATACCGTATAGCTTGGATGTAAGCGCAAACAATCCGCGCTTGACGACATCAGCAGGGAAATATTGTCGCAATTCTTCATTCGAAACAGAAAATCTTTGTACCTTGAGTTTTTCCAGATAATAAGCGACATCCCAGGCACACAACGGGGCATCGGCAATTTCCTGTATGTCATCAAGCTCTGCTTGCGCGCTGGAGCGTGTTCGATCCGCAAGCTCTCGCAGGAAATCCAGTACTTCATCGACGGTGCCGGCCATCTTTGTGGCCAGTGAGTACTCCGCGTAGTTTTCGAAGCCAACCAGCTTTGCCGCTTCATGTCGCAGGGCGAGAATCTGCTCGATGGCGTCACTGTTGTCCCACTGGTCTTTGTCGCTCTGATCCGATGCACGAGTAGCCCAGGCTTTGTAGAACGCCGCGCGAACGTCGCGATTATCGGCATGTGTCATGACAGCGTGATAAGTGGGGTAATCCAGCTTCAGCCACCAGCCCTCGACCTTCTGTTGCCCGGCTTCCTCAAGACCACGATCGAGGGCCGTCTGCGGCAGTCCGGCGACCTCGGCCTCGTCAGTAGCATGGTAATGCCAGCTATCGGTCGAGTCCTGGACGTTCTGATCGAATTTGGCCTGTGCGGCGGCCAGTTCCTGCATCAGATCCCGGTACCTGGCTTTGGACGCTTCAGGTAACGCAACGCCAGCAAGGCGAAAATCCCGCAGCTCCTGCTCCACCAGCATCTGCATCGCCGCAGTGGCAGTTGCCGGCATTGCCTCGGCGACCTGCTGGTATGCCTCTTGTAGCTGTTTATTTTGTGATAATTCGGTGCCATGTTCGGTCATTAACGGCAGCGATTCGTTATAGGCGTCTCGCCACGCCGGATCCTCGAGTACGCTTTGCAGGTGACTGATGGGCGACCAGACACGACTGAGCTCGTGGCTCATCTCCTCAAGCGGTGCAACCAGTGTTTCGAAGTCCCGGTTGGCGGGGTCGCCGAGAAGCTCGGTGAGCTTTCCACGGTGCACTGAGATAAGCTCTCGCAGCGCCGGCAACGCATGCTCTGGCCGGATATCGTCAAAGCGTGGCAGCGCTGACGAATCAAGAAGTGGATTTGACATGAATTCAGACCGTTAATAGCAAGCGGCAGGATGGTATCACAGGGCCCGCAGTTGGCGCGGCAGGAAGCAGTACAGAACGCACAGTCTTACAGGACGGAGTAGCAGGTGTGACGACAAAATTTGACCTTATTGTTATTGGCGGCGGCAGTGGCGGGCTGGCACACGCACAGCGGGCAGCGGAGTACGGTGCGAAAGCCGCAGTCGTCGAGTTCGCGCCACTTGGCGGAACCTGCGTCAATGTAGGCTGTGTGCCGAAAAAGATCATGTGGTACGCGGGTCATCACGCGCAGCAAATACAGCATGCACGCGATTTTGGTTTTGCCGTTGAGAGCAATGGTCATGACTGGGCGGCAGTCAAAAAGAATCGTGATGCCTATATCGAGCGCCTTAACGGTATTTACGACAAGAACCTGAATCGTCGCGGCGTCATACATTTGCAGGGCTATGGTAAATTCGTTGACGCCCATACCGTTGAAGTCGATGGTGATCAGTACGCTGCGGAACGGATCGTTATTGCTACAGGTGGCTATCCCATCGTGCCGCGCATCCACGGGGCGGAATACGGCATTACCTCCGACGGCTTTTTCGAATTGCCTGAGCGGCCACAAAAGGTCGCGCTGGTTGGCAGTGGCTATATCTCTGTTGAACTGGCCGACATTTTTAATGCTTTGGGATCCGACGTTACGGTATTGGTACGTAAAAACGGTGTCCTGAGAAACTTCGATAGCATGCTGAGCGAAGAGCTGCAGAATGCGATGGCGAATAGCGGCCTCAAGCTGGAGACAGGAGTTGTCCCCCACGAACTTAAGAAAACCGAAGCGGGCATCAGGTTGCTGGCAGAAGATGGCCGAGAATTTGGTGATTACGACGCCATTGTCTGGGCAGTGGGTCGCGCACCGAACACCGAGCAACTAAATCTGAAGGTAGCCGGCGTGAAGATGGACGGCTACGGTTTTGTCCCCGTCGATGAATGGCAGAAGACCAACGTTGATCATATTTTTGCGTTGGGTGATGTCACAGGTGGGGCCGCGTTAACACCGGTTGCGATTGCTGCAGGCAGACGCCTCGCTGATCGTCTTTACGGCGGCATGCAGGATCGGCGCCTGGATTACAGCATGATTCCGACAGTAGTTTTTACCCACCCGCCAATCGGCACCGTCGGGCTGACAGAGAAAGAGGCACGCGAGGAATTCGGAGACGACGTAAAAATTTACGAATCGAAGTTCAACCCGATGCTCTACACTTTCAGCGAAGAAAAAATCCAGACGGCGATGAAACTGGTAACCGTCGGCGAAGAAGAGCGCATTGTTGGCTGTCACATCATTGGTGACGGTGCGGATGAGATGCTGCAGGGATTCGCCGTCGCCATACGCATGGGCGCCACGAAGCAGCAATTCGACGACACGGTTGCAATACATCCAACCAGCGCGGAAGAACTTGTCACCATGCGCTAAGGGAATAATCACTAATGATATTCCAACCTCGACAATTTGTGCTGCTGGCCATCATTTTCCTGCCATTGAGTGCGCTGGCGGATATTGCGCCTGAATTCATTGAGGGTGTGTGGCTCAGCGCAGACGGTAGCGGGTGGATAAAAATTGAATTGGGTGACAAGGGCCTGGTCGGCAGCGTCGCAGGCTCGCCGGACGAAACCGGTGGCCGGCAACCGTCAGACACTGATGTCCTGAATCCGGATCCGGCGTTACGCGACAGACTCCTGCTGGGACTGACGATCATGGACGGTTTTAGGTACGCGGGTGAGGGCAAATGGAAAAACGGAAGAATCTACGACCCGAACAGCGGCAAAACCTACAAATGCAAAGTGACGCTGGTTAATGAGAACACACTGGAGTTACGTGGCTATATCGGTTTCTCATTGCTGGGGCGGACGGAAACCTGGATCCGTCGTGAGTAGAGACCGATTTGCTGCACCGACATAAACAAGTCGGGTCGCAAATCGGACCGCCGGCAGACTTATCCACAGGACCTCAAACAGAAGCGCGTGATAGCCTAACCCCATGAATCAATTGATCTTTCGTACCGCGACCGCATCCGACCTCTCCGTCATAGTAGCCATGCTTGCGGACGATGAGCTCGGACGTCAGCGTGAAGATTCGTCGCTGCCACTGAATCAAAAATATCTTGGCTCATTCGCTGCAATCGACAGTGATCCGAATCAACTCCTTGCTGTTGTTGAAGACGATGGAGTTCTGCTCGGTTGTTTGCAGATTACATTCATCCCGGGCCTTTCGCGGCTTGGGATGTGGCGCGGTCAGATTGAGAGTGTGCGTATCGCGGCCGGGCACCGCGGTGAGGGGCTTGGCCGAAAAATGTTTGAGTGGGCGATAAGCGAGTGTCGCAATCGCGGATGTGGGTTGGTTCAGCTTACGTCAGACAAAAGTCGCGCGGATGCTTACCAGTTTTATGAGTCGCTGGGATTCAAAGCAAGTCACGAAGGCATGAAACTTACGCTTTGAGCAGATCGTGTGTCGCTAAACTTCGCTATGGCGATTCTTGAACGAGATCCAGCCGCCATGATCTGAAATATCCGGCCATCCATTCTCCCTGATCAACTGTTCGGGATAAAACATTGCCGTCGCTGTGCGACCATCGTCGAGCGAGATTTCTGCCGGGTACATATCGGGTGGTTCTGTCGAGACAAGATAATCGAATGAATCTTTGGACAGTCTGTAAAGTTCTCCGGGAATAGATACTCCATTTGCAGTTACTTCGTAGATGCCAGGATGCCACCCGTCCTTAATCGCGTGAATGCGATACCCATCGATTGTTCGGGCTTCACCCAAAAATTCGGCACCCTGCAAGTTGCTATGGTCCGGCTGACCACGAAGTGCAGAACCACAGATAAACACTATATGTGATGTGTTTTTGGTCATTGCTTCTTCCCCGCGCAAATTCCAATCAAATACAGGCAATACAGTTGGTGCTGTCTTGCTCGGTTAACCGACTGGCCAGCCATCAGCAAGAACCATATTCGTGGTGGCAGCCTGGTGCCTGATCGCGGCTACAGCCTGGTAGCCCGGATCGTTCAGGAATGCTTTCGCCTTCTCCCTGGTTGGAAACTCGACGACGACCAGCCGTTGCGGGCGCCATTCTCCTTCCTGAGTCTCAACCTCGCCGCCCCGAACACGATAAATGCCGTCATGTTTCTCAATGAATGGCGGCGCCTTGCTTACATACTCCCGGTACATTTCAGAATCGTGTACCGTAATATCGACAACCAGGTATGCACTCATATCAGAGTTCCTCTTAAAATTCGTAAGCTATATTACAAAGAACCTGTGGGTTCAGCGAACAATCAAAATACTAAGAATTCGAAAAGTCACAGCTGCTAACAGCCTGTTTTGCCTGCTCGTCTGTGACAGGTTACATAATACGACGGAACCTTCTTACTGCAATTATCGTGTAATAGTTAAACGAATGAAAAATGTGTGCTTGTTTCAGGACAGCCACAGACGCGGCAAACAGGGAGGTATATTGTGATCAGTCTTATTGAGCAGCTCATAGAGTTTTGGATGCCCACTGAGTGCAGACAATGCAGGCGAGTTCTGGTCGCGGGAGAATACGTCATGCTGACCGAGCGACAGGCGCGCCGCTATGAGGAACTTATACGGACGAAAGATTCCCGCTAGTTTTTCGCAAACTTTGCGACCCTCTCAAATCCGGTACCTTTTTCCATGTTGGCTCTACAGGCTAGCCAGCGCCTTAACGGTTAGCCCGAACAGAAAAAACAAAGTCACTGCCCCTAACAGGAATGCTCTTAGTCGGACAGGTACGTAGTTGGTGGTCACGTGCACATAGGCGTGCACGTAGCGAGTGGTGACAAAAACCCAGGCCACGACTAAAATGATCATCGTAACGGCATCGATGCTTGCCAGGACCAGGCACAGCACGTAAAAAATCACCGGAAGTTGAAACTGGTTAGCCAGGCTCTTCGATGTCAGAACGACGGGTTTGCTCCAGGCTTCGTTATTCATAGCCGTCTTTTCCCGGTCGAAATCGCCCGACTTCACATCAGCTGATTTGCGTTTGCCGTTGAGCAACAGGACCACAATGGGTATTAGTAACTGCGCCAATACGGGCCAGTAGATTAAGTGCTTAGCCATATTTTTCTCCGTTTCGCGACTACCCAGACTTACGACTTTTCGAAATCAGCAGAGTGACACGCTATCGCCTGTGCGCAGATTGCCAGGCGCCTGAACGGCGGCATAGACACCGGCGCATGGGAATAAACCGGCATCGGTAACCTGAATTCTGTTATGGAGTACCAACGTACGAATAACTTCGTTGTCCCGTGATAATTCGTCTTGTGCAAGCGTCGTCATTACACAACGAGGGTCTGGCATCGCCACATGAAGTCGCATGACGTCACCAATTGCCAACTCGCGACCAATCCAGTCGTTCTCAACAAACCCGGCCTCTGTTGTGTCGATTATCACGTTCATCCGGAACCGGCGTTCATCGAAATTACTATCGGGCTGCAACTGGCTGAGCTGATCAAGAGTAGATGTCGTCAGCACGCTCGCCGGGAATAAATCGAAGAACGAGCCAACAGGAACCGGGGAGGGAAGACCCGCTTCGGCGAAGAATGCTGAACCGAGCTTTTGTTCGACTTCAGCATCCTGGTGACCGCGCGGATCCGCGTCCTTTACGTCCGGGTGATACTGATCAATAGTAAAGTCTTCCGGCGCAGCCCTGGACAAGGTGACGCCACGCCGAAAAAAATCTGAAAGAACCCTGTCGATGTCACTTGCGTCGCTGTTTACTGTCGTACCGTCCGGCAAAGTGATCCGAACCGGGGGTAACTCACCCTCCAATTGCGGCGGCTCTACATAATCAGCTTTGCAGTGGAGCAGATCGGGAAACAGTCGTACGCTTTTCGCACTCACGACCTTGCCGGTTTCCGTATCAATCAATGCGTAGGCGCGGTCGCCCAGGAGACCATGTTCCGTGAAATTTCCCTGTTCGATCCGCTCGCCTTTCATCGACTTTACCGGGAATAACCAAATCCGGGCCACGGTCCCGACGTTCGTATTTGTATCCATCTATTTCCCCCCAAAGAGTGCTGGCGATTCCGAATATCGCTGTTATGCGTTTATCGCAAGCTGCTTCAATACAATTGCTGTGTCCGGTCTCACCCCGCGCCAGATATAAAACGATTCTGCGGCCTGTTCGACCAGCATGCCCCAACCCATCACCGAACGAGCGGCACCTTGTTCTGCTCCCCAGCGTGAAAAAGGTGTCGGCGTCAGTCCGTATGACAGGTCATAGCAAATTGTGTGCCCGGCTACTGCCGATTCCGGATAGGGCGGGTTTTCACCTTTGAGACCCGCCGAAGTTGCATTGATTACCAGGTCAAAGGCCGGCAACGATTGCGCATCCTCAAAACTACAAGCTGTTACTTTGCCGAACGACGAAAACCGCGATACGAGTGCACTGGCTCTCGACAATGTGCGGTTCGCAATAAACAACGATTCGGGTTTGGCTTCCAAAAGTGGCGCAACGATTCCGCGAGTCGCACCACCCGCACCCAGGATAAGTATTTTCGCATTCGGCAGGTTGAGACCGAGATTTGTTGTCAGGTCGCGTATAAGACCAATGCCGTCTGTATTTTCGCCGAAAACCTCATCATCCGAAAACACAATGGTATTTACCGCGCCAGCACAACTTGCGCGTTCGCTCATACGGTCTACCAATCGCGCAACTTCACCTTTGTGCGGCACCGTTATATTGAGACCTTTGCCTCCCGTGCGGCGAAATTGCTGCAGCGCTTTCTCCAGCTTGTCGGGGGCGACCTGCAGCAAGTCATACTGAATGTTTTGCCCGGTTTGCAAAGCGAACAGGCGATGGATGACCGGCGACCGGCTATGCGCTACCGGATAGCCCATGACGCCGTAGCGGTCTATGCCGTTAGCGGTCATAGCAAACCGGCCAATGGTGTAACTGGTAAACGTTGTGCTTCGCGTGCAAAAACCACCTACCTAAACGCAGCATTTCTTATTTTTGGATACAGCAGTGTTGCTGTACTGGATCAGTATAACTATTCAGCCAGCCAGCGAGCTGCCTGCAGCGCATAATAACTCAGGATGGCGCTGGCACCGGCACGCTTGATAGACAAGAGTGCCTCAAGTGCAGCAGAGCGTTCATCGAGCCAGCCGTTTTGACCGGCCGCTTTAATCATCGCGTACTCGCCGCTCACCTGGTAGGCGAACGTTGGTACCTGGAACTCCTCGCGTACGCGACGAATCACATCAAGATACGGCATTGCCGGTTTGACCATGACGAGATCGGCACCCTCGGCGATGTCCAGACCGACTTCACGCAAAGCTTCATCGCTGTTGGCCGGGTCCATCTGGTAATTTTTCTTGTCACCACCGGCAAGATTGACCGTGGAGCCAACCGCATCACGAAATGGTCCGTAAAAACAAGAGGCGTATTTAGCTGCATAAGCCAGAATCAGTGTATTGCGGTGGCCGCCAGCTTCGAGTTGGGTGCGTATGGCGCCAATGCGCCCATCCATCATGTCCGACGGCGCGACGATGTCCGCGCCCGCTGCGGCATGTGATGCGGCCTGCTGTACCAGCATCGCAACGGTTTCGTCATTCAACACATAGCCGGTGTCATCGATAATGCCGTCCTGGCCGTGCGTGGTATACGGATCCAGCGCTACGTCTGTGATTACCGCAAGGTCAGGCAGCTTGTTCTTGAGCGCTGTGACAGCCCGTTGTACCAATCCCTCAGGGTTTGCACATTCGGCACCATCGAGGCTCTTCAGGTCTGCATCAATCACCGGAAACAGTGCAATTGCAGGGATCCCAAGAGAGACTGCCGTGGCCGCCTCTTTTAGCAGTCCATCGATACTGACCCGGGCGATACCGGGCATCGATTCGATCTCCTCGCGGCGGCTATCGCCATCCAGCACGAACAACGGATAGATAAGATCTGCCGGTCCGAGGTCAGATTCCGCGACCAGGCGGCGCAAAGCAGCGCTGCGGCGGGTTCGCCGCATTCGGGTCGAGGGGAACAAATTGGCTGTGAATCTACTCATAACTTGGTCTTGGGCCTGTAAAGCTTGGATTTTCCCTGTATTTCGGTAGGGTTTCCACGCCTGAATCACAAAAAAACAACGATAAGTAATAATTTCTCAGGGAGTCGGGTCACCTCGTATGAACAATAGCTTAGCGAACGTGGAGCGCAAGCAGCGCTTCAACAGGGTTGTCAGCGTATTGCACAAGGATTTGTACCGCTACGCAACGTGGCTTTGCCGGGACCCGGGAATAGCCGAGGAGGTCGTCCAGGAGGCGCTTTTAAGGGCCTGGAAGTCACTGGATGCGCTACGTGACGACGATGCAGCAAAACCCTGGTTGCTGACGATAGTCCGCCGGGAGAATGCGAGATATTTTGAGAGGAAGCGGCTGGAGACAGTCGATATCGATAGTCTGACCCCGGCGCAGTCGGCAATGCTGGCGGAGACAGAGGATCCCAACCTCACGGTAATGCGCCAGGCGATCTTTCGGCTTCAGGACGATTATCGGGAACCGCTGGTGCTACAGGTCCTGATGGGCCACAGCACCAAAGAGATTGCAGAGCTGATGGGTATTAACCCGGGAGCCGTACTGACAAGGTTGCACCGGGCGCGCATCAAGTTAAAGGACGAAGTGGAAAAGGAGGACGCGAAATGAGTACCTCCGGAAATATTATGAAATGTGATGACTACAAACAGGCAATAGCAGCAGATCCATCGGAGTCGTTCGCGGACGGTGCCGAGCATGTTGCTGCGTGTGCGTCCTGTGCCGAATTCAAGGCGGAGATGATTGCCCTGGATGAGTCGATCGCAAAAGCGTTGTCATTCGATGTGCCCGAACTTCGCATGCCGGAATTGCCGGATTTGGATGGGCAGGACGAGAATGTCGTCAACATGCCATTCAAGCGCAAGTCGCGCTTTACGATGCCACCCTGGATCGGTATTGCAGCCGGTTTTGCCCTGGCAGCGTTTCTCGGCGTGCAGTTCCTGGCTACCGATATAACGGATATAACCAATAGTTCTGACAAAGATTTACTGTTGGCCGCACAGGTTCTGTCCCATCTGGATCATGAGCCCAATGCGCTGTTGCCCACCAATACAGAGGTTGCCGAGGAGCGGCTGGCACAGGTAGTTAATGATGACGTCGGAACCATGGATCGTGGTATCGGTCTGGTTACCTATGCGATGAGTTGCGTCATCAATGGCCGCACGATTCCGCACCTGGTAATTCAGGGCGAGAAAGGCCCAATCACATTGTTGTTGATGCCTGACGAGATGGTGTCCATGCCGGTGCCGCTCGTAGGCGAAAGTATTAATGGTGTCATCCTGCCGGTAGGCAACGGCAGTATCGCGATCATTGGTGAACGCGACGAGCGTCTCGATGACATTAAAAAGAGAGTAGTGAATTCAGTGGAGTGGAGCACCTAGCTGCAATACTGACCATACGTGCCCGGGGGAACGGGCAATAACCAAGTGCCCGGTTCGGGCGTGATATCGAAGGTAGGAGATAGAAATGTCTGAAAAGCAAATAGCAAAACCTGTAGCGATCGCAGTCGGTGCGGCATTGGCAGGATCATTTGCAGTCACCGGTACAGCTAACGCTGATACAGGTGTTAGCCCGTTCGCCCTGACCACATTGAGTGCAGGTTATCTGCTCGGTGCTGCTGAAGGCCAATGTGGCGGTGCAAAAGAAGAGAAGAATGCCGAGGGCAGTTGTGGCGAAGGCAAATGTGGTGGCGACAAGGAAGCTGAAGGTTCTTGTGGCGGCGACAAGGAAGCTGAAGGTTCTTGTGGTGGCGATAAGGAAGCAGAAGGTTCCTGTGGCGGCGACAAGGAAGCTGAAGGCTCTTGCGGCGGCGACAAAGAAGCTGAGGGTTCTTGTGGTGGTGACAAGGAAGCTGAGGGTTCCTGTGGTGGTGACAAGGAAGCAGAGGGTTCCTGTGGCGGCGACAAAGAAGCTGAGGGTTCTTGTGGCGGTGACAAGGAAGCCGAGGGCTCTTGTGGCGGCGACAAGGAAGCAGAAGGTTCCTGTGGCGGCGACAAAGAAGCTGAAGGTTCTTGTGGTGGTGACAAGGAAGCCGAGGGCTCTTGTGGCGGCGATAAAGAAGCTGGCGACAAAGAAGCTGAAGGCAAATGTGGTGAAGGCAAATGCGGCGGATCGAAGTAAGTCCAACTTCAATCCCCGTTTTAGCTTGAGTTAAAGAAGAGGGCCCGCGGTTTCGCGGGCCCTTTTTTGTTGCCGATTTAATTAGTCGTTGCCAGCCCGATAGCACCACCGTCATTGCGAGCCCGAAGGGCGTGGCAATCTCTGGACATCATTGTGGGGTCTCTTTCTTGCACGGTGACAACCTGACAAAGGTTGCCGCGTCGCTTCGCTCCTCGCAATGACGTCTGTTCTTTCAGGTTGCGGAAATGCAGGCCAAAGGTCCGTAACAGTGCCAGGAGATTGACGTGTCGCAACCGCAAACCCAAAACAAGCTTTTACACCTAGAATCACCCCGTGCGCACCTCGCCCACCATTGTTAATATCAATAACCAACCAAAAAAGCCGAACAACAATGACCAAAAAAATAAAACGCTGCGCCTGGGCCGGTGAGACCAGCCTGAACTACATCGAGTACCACGACAAAGAATGGGGCGTGCCTGCCTGGGACGATAAAACACAATTCGAGTTCCT